>ERZ1292640.2-Hain-H43-02um-R1-2-length-386350-cov-23_pt1 | contig 231505 bp, 184 predicted proteins | sample MGYA00564404_ERZ1292640 | MGnify/ENA primary metagenome ERZ1292640 (study PRJEB36523, sample SAMEA6512636) | groundwater metagenome | collected 2019-01-08 | study: AquaDiva: Metagenomics assemblies of 32 groundwater samples
TTGTCGCTGCGCGGTTTCTCAGCTTGCTCGGGACCAACGTTGGGACACTACTGAGACCAGATAGGTTTCAAACTCCTCACTAATCAACACCTCCGAGGTGAGGGTGCGGATGGGCTTTTCGTGCAAGACCAGCGCCCCGTCGGGAGAGTAGTGGTAGAAGCCGTAGTCAAATGACCTGCCCGCGGAACTGACAAGGAAGCGCGTGCCATGGAGTCCCGAGAACGATGACTCCATGCCGGAGCCGAAATACCCGTCATGAGAACCCTTGCCAGTTGATGAGTAGTAGAGCGTGTCGCCCTCGAGTCTCGCTTCCTTCCCGCACGCGGTGATCAACTGCCTTCGCCCCCCGAGAGCCACATAGACAGCACCGGCTTCTTCTACCACAACCGGCGGAGGCAGCCCGCCCCTGCGCCCCCCACCACGGTCGATGAGCACTTGCTGGGCCCCGCCAATGCCGGTATTCGCGTCCGAGAGCCACAAGCTCTGCCCGTCATGAGACCATCGGATGTACTTCGCGTACCCGGAAGCAGTCACCGTGATACAAACACCGCTCGCCATATCATAGATTCGGACCTTCCTGTCCAGACCCTGATACGCGATTCGTTCTCCGTTCGGAGACCACGATGGTCCGTACACTAGCCCTGAATCGACGATCAGCGTCTCCCGTTGCGCCACGATGTCGTAGAGCCAGAGACGGTCCCAACCGTCCCCCACTCGGTTGTATCCTGCGCAGTAGAGAAATGCACGGGATGTCGGCGAACAATACGCCACGCTGTCACTGCTCTCTCTCTTGGCCATCTCGGACCTGCGGAGCCGCACGACCTGATCAACTTCAACACGGTTGACATCGACATTGCGGTACGTCACGCTTGGCACGCGAAGTGCGTCCTCCGAGATGCCGTCTTGAGGATTCGGCCAGTTATCCATCGGGTCGGGGCTGACAAGACGACCGTCTTCGACGGCCGGATACTCGGGATCGTTGCTGGCCACCCAAAGCAGTTCGCCATCCGACCGCACCTTCTTGATCACGTAGTGCGTGCCATAATGGAGAGACGGCGCCAGAATCCCGTGGAGGATTGCGCCGCCATCCTGGTCAACGACAAGCCCTGTCGTCACCTCACGCGCCATTCCAGGCAGCGTCTTCTCCCAGAGGACACACCCCGATGCATCCAGTTTCCTCAGGGTTACGAGGGATCCCTCAAGACGATTCCCCTCCTGGTCCGAATCCCGGTAGAGCTTCTTCACTGAGGGACCACCCCTGGGCTGGCGGCCGCCCTTCTCGGGCTTGCTCATGCGCACGATCGTTCCCGCCAGATCAAGCGTGTGGGTGGCCAGGCTGGGAGCACAGAGGACGTCGACGAAGTCACCGTCGCCTACCGTGAGTCTCATCGCCCGGTCGCCTACCACGCGTCCCGTCTCCCGCCTGCAATCGAATGCGGGTGGCCAGTTGCCGCCGAGTGACCGGGTCCAAAGAAGCATGCCGTCCGAGCTGTACTTCCGGACACGGACAACCGTCATCTTCGCCCCGGAGTCGGCAAACTCCATTTCTCCAATGGCCACAACAACGTTCCCGCGCGAGTCCAGCGCCACCAAAGGCGTGTAGACGTCCATGTTCTCTTCGACATCTCCCTCAAGAGGAACACTGAAGCTGGACACTACCGCCGAGCTTGAATATGCGTTCCCGGCCAGAATGAGCAGGACCGCGACCAACCGTGAATGGAAGCCTCTCATGACTCCAGCCTGACTCCTTCCATGAGTCAACAGAGGATGGTCTTCACGCCCTCGCGGTGCGCGATCTTGGCCAGAGTGCGGTCGGCCAGGAGAAAGACGGCCCCAGGCACGCCGAGACACGCGGAAAGCTGGAACGCGTCCAGCGTCCGAAGCCCTTCCCCTCCGCGACCTTCGAGCAAGAGGAGCGCGCGGCGGGAAAGCTCCTGGCTGAACTGAACGACCAGGAATGATTCGTTCAAGTCCTCCCTGAACTCGGCCAGAGCCTTCGCCGCTCCGGCCGGAGTGAGAGAACCCTCCCGGGTCCGGCGCTTGACGGCGCTGACGAACTCATGGTGAGCAAAGGGCCCGACATGGATCTGGGGATCCCGGCCCGTCAACCGTTCCACCTTCTCGGAACCCGGTTCACGGACGAAGAGCTTGACGAGCGCACTGGTATCGAGGAACAGCGCCATCAGCCCGTGTGGCGCCGTTCCTCGATGACGGCGTCGGACAGCCGCACCCGGCCGCCCAGTTCGTTGCGCAGCCGGCGAAGCCGGTCGAGCATGCGGTGCACCTTCAGTTTGCGCGCTTCCCGGTCCGTCCGGATGTCGATGGTCAGCTCGGCAGGGCCTTCCGGCACGCCTCGCGGCACCTTGATGGCGACCCGCCGGTCCCGGCGGATGATCGTCCGCAACGTCATGGATGCCATGCCCCTACTGTACCCCAATCCCCGTGGTTACGGTAACGCCGTTCTCGACACACGACTCCGGTGCTTCCTTGCCGGCTCGACCCCGGCGGCAGCCAGCGCGACCGCGCGGCGCCGGCTCACCGGGGCGGGACGGGCACGGACGCGGTCAATCCGGTCGAGGAGTCCGGCCCGACCTGGAGCCGGACCGGGCCCCGGCCGGAGAGCGTGAGCGTGAACTCGACGTCGGCCACGGCTCCCGCCGCCAGCGTGATCCGCCGGAAGTCCACCAGCGCCTTTCCCGGATCGAGCCGGTAGACCTGGACCACCTCCGCGCCAGCCCGGCCCCCTGAGTTCGCGACCGCCACACGCACGCGGACCCCGCCGCCCGCGGGCTCGACCGTGAGATCCCGGTAGACGAACGTCGTGTAGCTGAGCCCGAAGCCGAACGGGTATAGCGGAGCCTTCGTGGCCCACCGGTAGGTCCGACCCTTCCGCACGTCGTAACTGTCGAAGGGCGGAAGGTCCGTCGCCGACGCATACGCGGTCACGGGCAGGCGACCGGAGGGGTTGGCTACACCCGACAGGACGTCCGCGATCGCGAACCCGGCGGCTTCGCCGCAGTACCACGCCTCCAACAGGGCCGGGGCCAGGCCGGGCGGGACGGCCACCGGGCCGCCCGAGACCAGGACGACGACCGTCCGGGGATTCGCCTCGACCACGGCGCGCACGAGGTCCTCCTGCACGCCCGGCAGGTTGAGCGCATCGCGGTCCCGGCCCTCGGTCTCGATCCGCTCGTCGGTCCCCACGCAGACGATGGCGGCCTCGGAGGCGCGCGCGGCCTCGACCGCCTCCGCGAATCCCGCGCGCCCCTCCTGGTCCCAGCCGAGCCACGTGGGCGGCTCGCCGGCCAGCGCCACGTGGTCGACGCGAACATCCACCGGCCGGCCGCCCTCGAGTGTGAGCGAGAACCTCAGCCGGCCGTCCCCGGCCACGGGCGGGAGCGCGAAGAGCGCGGCCGACGGCTGGCCCGCGGACTCCCGCCCCAGGTCCCGCCACCGGTCGACCACGATCCGGCCGTCGAACCTCACCCGCAGGATCTGGCCCGACGGGACCGCGAACGTGTAGCGGCCCGTGGCCGGCGGCGTCAGCCGGGCAGTCCAGCGGACGGAGAAGCCCTGGGCCGGCAGGCCGGGCGCCGGCGGCGTCCGCGTCCACGTCACCTCGAGCGCGGGTTCCACCCGGTCGAGCAGAGGCACGCCGCGGAGCGACGGGTTGGCGAAGTACTCGGCCCGCACGCCCCGCCGGCCGTCCACCGCGCCGGGGGGCGTCAGGAACCCGCCGGGAATCGGGCGGTCGGCGAGGACATCGCAGCCGGCCGCGTGGCGGACTGCGGCCCCCGGCCAGGCCGCGCGGAGCCCCTCGAGCGGCGTGACGGCGTGGGGCGGCTCTCCGCTGTAGTTGCCGAGCATGGCCCGGTCCGCCATCGGGCCGATCACGGCGAGCGAGGTAAGCGTCCTCGACAACGGCAGGAGCCCTCCCTGATTGCGCAGCAGCACGATCGATGCCGCGGCCGCCTCCCGCGCCAGCTCCCGGTGCGCGGGGCCGTTGAGCGCCTCCCGCGGGAGCGCGGCCCACGGGTCCCGTTCCGGCGGATCGAACTCGCCGAGCCGGAAACGCACGGCGAACAGCCGCCGCAGGGCCCGGTCCACGTCCGCGCGCACGATCAGGCCCCGCGCCAGCGCCACCGGCAGGGCCTGCTGGTACACCCAGTGGCAGTCGAGGTCGCAGCCGGCATGAAGCGCCGCCGCCGCGGCCCCCTCGAGGGTCGTCGCGTACCGGTGGTTGGCGTAGATGTCCGCCACGGCGCCGCAGTCGGCGACGACGTAGCCGGTGAATCCCCACTCCTCGCGCAGAATCCGGGTCAACAGCTTCTTATTCGCGCAGCACGGCACGCCGTTGATCGCGTTGTACGCGCACATGACCGCGGCCGCGCCGCCCTCCCGGACGCAGGCCCGGAACTGGGGCAGGTAGTATTCGCGCAGGCTGTACTCGTCGACGTCCGCGGACCCGAAGTTCCGCCGCCACTCCTCGTTGTTGGCGGCGTAGTGCTTCGCCGTCGCCGCCGCCTTGAGATACCGCGAATCGTCGCCCTGGAGTCCCTTCACGTAGGCGACGGCCAGCCGGGCCGTCAGTAGCGGGTCCTCTCCGTACGTCTCCTGCACCCGGCCCCAGCGCGGGTCGCGCGCCATGTTCACGACCGGGCTGAAGAACGTGAGGCCGACCGCCCCGTCGCGGTGGAGAATACGCGCCTCGTCCCCGATCGCGGAGGCGATCCGGCGGACGAGGTCGGGGTCCCAGGCGGCCGCGAGCGCCAGCGGCTGGGGAAACGACGTCGCGCCTTTCGCGACGACCCCGTGCAGGCACTCGTTCCCCCAGGCGTACGCCGGCACCCCGAGCCGGGGAATGGCCGGGGCGTTGGTGCCGAGCTGGGTGAACTTCTCCCGGAGCGTCATCCGGCCGACGAGGTCGTTCACGCGGGCGGACCACGGCGCCGTGCTGTCCCGCCAGGCCGGCGGGGCCTCCGTGGGGGCCCCCGCCGCGGAAGCCCCGGCCAGGCCGAGCAGGCACGCGAGCGCGGTTCGTCCCCGGATCATGGCGTCATTGTAGACGCCCGGGCCGTTCAGGCGGGGATGACGCGCTCGCCCGGGGCTCGGACGCTGCGAACGCAGTTCCGGCCGGCTTCCTTGGCCTGGTAGAGCCCCTCGTCCGCGGCGCGGATCAGGGCCGGGCCGTTCTCGCCGTCATCGAGCCACGTCGCGACGCCGACCGAGACCGTCACGGACGCGGCCGCCGGGTTCCCGGCCGGCTCGGGCGGCAGGGCCGCCACGGCCTCGCGCAGCCGGTCGGCGAGCGCGAGCGCCCCGGCCTTGTCCGTGTTCGGCAGGATCACGGCGAACTCCTCGCCGCCGTACCGGCCCACGGTGTCGACCTTGCGCGTGTGCAGGCGGAGCACCCGCGCCACCGCGATCAGGACCGCGTCGCCCGTCTGGTGCCCGAAGGTGTCGTTGACCTGCTTGAACCGGTCGAGGTCGAGCATGAGGAGCGAGAACGTCATCTCCGGCGCCTGGTACCGCGTCGCCCGGCCGATCTCCTTGCGGAGGACGTCCTGGAAGTGCCGGTGGTTGTAGACCTCCGTGAGCCCGTCCACGATCGCGAGCTGCTGGAGCCGCTCGTAGAGGGCCGCGTTCTCGAGCGCGACCGCGGCCGCGGTCGTGAAGTGCTCGAGGCCCCGGAGCATCTCGCGCCCGGGATCGCTCTCCGCCGTCGTGTCCACGAGGATCGCGCCGACCGCGCGGTCACCGGACAGGAGCGGGAGAACGGCGTACGCGGTCAGGTCGAACGCCCGGACGAAGGATTGCTGGCAGCGCCAGTCCTCGACCGCGTTGCGGACGAGGCAGGGGGTGCGCTCGAGGATCGCGCGCGGGACCACGTCGGCGGACTTGTCCAGCTTGAAGACGAAGGGAAAAAGCGCTTCGGCGTCGAACCCGGACGCGGCGGCGGGGACCACGACGTCGTGCCGGCCGGCCTTCTCCACGACGAACAGCGCAACCCGGGGCGCACCCAGCTCCTCCCGGAACTGGTCCACGACCTTCCGGCGGGCCTCCTCGTTCGAGACGACGCCGCGGAGGGACCCCATGAGCCGGTCGATCATGCGCAGTTCGCGGGCCGCCCCCGCCTGCCGCACGCGCAGGCGCCGGAGGACTCGCGCGGCGCCCGAGAGGGCGCCCACCAGGGCCGCCACCCCCGCCAGGATCACGATCGTCGTCATTTCCGATGCTCCCCGGAAGAACTATACCGCACGAGCCGCGGGTCAGCCACCGCTCTCGGGGTCGATCCCCCGGAGCGCGTCCCGAGCGTCCATGTTGGAGGGGTCGTAGTAGAGGGCCTGCCGGTACCAGGAACTCGCCTCCTCGTACTTCCGCCTCCGCTGGGCGATCACGCCGAGGTTGTAGCAGGCGTTCGCGACTCCCGCGTGGTCCCGGGCCCTTTTCAGGTATTTGATCGAGGTGATCAGGTTCTCCCGCGCGCCCTTGAGGTCCGCCGGCTTCAGCGTGAGCTGGATGACCGCGAGCGTGATGTAGAACTGGCCCTCCGCGGGCGCGAGCTCGATCGCGCGCTCGGATTCCCACCGGGCCCGGTCGAGCTGGGACAGGGCGAGGTAGCAGAGGGCCCGGTTGTTCCGCACGGCGGCATCCTCGCCCAGCAGCTTGAGCATCGCGTCGTACTCGGCCAGCGCGTCCTCGTACTTCCCCGCGGTATACGCCTGCCGGGCCCGCTCGAGGTGGATCGAGGCGTCGATGGCGGCGGCGGGCGCCGGCGCCAGCACGGGCAAGGCGAGCGCGGCGAGCAGCGCGAGGAGCATCGCTTCAATCTTCCTCCGCCCACGGATGCGGCATCAAGTGCCGCTCGAACTGCGCCAGCGCGTACTGGTCCGTCATCCCGGCCACGTAGTCGCAGACGCGCTGCAGCGGCTCCGCCCCCGCCTCGTCCGGCGGGAGGATCTCCGGATGCGCGGCGTAGAACACCCAGAGACGCTCGAGCACCTGCCGGGCCCGGTCGAAGGCTTCACGAATCGGGGGCGCCTCGTAGAGGCGCTCGACCAGGAAGCCGCGCAGTTCCTCGAGCCCCTTCTCGATCCGGGTCGTCATCACGATCCGGGAGCTCCCGGCACTCGTGTGGACGATGTCCTTCACGATCGTGTTGATCCGCCCGGCGTGGGTCTCCCCCAGCGTGTCGATCACGGCCCGGGGCAGGTCGGCGGCCTTCAGGAGCCCGGAGCGCACGGCATCCTCGAGATCGTGGTTCGCGTAGGCGACGGAGTCGCAGACGCGGACGACTTCCGCTTCCAGCGTCGGCGCCGGGTGCCGCTCCCGGGCGTCGCTGAGCCGCTCGAGACCCTTGGAGTGGGTCCGGATGCCGTCCCGGACCTCGGCCGTGAGGTTGAGCCCCTTGCCGGAGTATTCCAGCACTTCGACGACGCGCAGACTCTGAACGCTGTGGTGGAACCCGCCCGGGAGGAGCTTGGCAATCGTGGACTCTCCCGCGTGACCGAAGGGCGTATGCCCCAGGTCGTGGCCGAGCGCGATCGCCTCCACGAGATCCTCGTTGAGTTTCAGGGCCCGCGCGATCGTGCGCGAGATCTGGGCCACCTCGAGCGTGTGCGTGAGCCGGGTCCGGTAGTGGTCGCCCTCGGGCGAGAGGAAGACCTGGGTCTTGCCCTTGAGCCGGCGGAACGCCTTGCAGTGCACGATCCGGTCCCGGTCGCGCTGGAACGCGGTCCGCAGCTCGTCCGGGCTCTCGGACCGGACGCGGCCCTTCGACGCCGCGCTCCGCGCCCCCCAGGCCGCGAGCGCGGCGTCTTCGCGCGCCTCGATCTCCTCCCGGATCGTCATACCACTCGCGGCGGCAGGGCCGCAGGCCCTGCCGAAGGCCGCTCCTGCGGCCCCGGATCGAACATCTCCCAGACACGCGTGATGGCGGCAGCCTGCCCCGTCTTCTCGTCGGCGTCCACGAGCACGCCGCATAGCTGGGTCCGGCCGGTCGCCGGCCCCCAGATCGACGGCGTCTGCCGGACGAACCGCTCGAGCACGCGCTCCCGGTCCAGCCCGATCACGCCGTCGGCCGGCCCCGTCATCCCGGCGTCGGTCAGGTACGCGGTCCCCTTCGGCAGGATCCGCTCGTCGGCCGTCTGGACGTGCGTGTGGGTGCCGAATACGGCCGAGACCTCGCCGTCGAGCCACCAGCCCATCGCCACCTTCTCGGAAGTCGCCTCGGCGTGGAAATCCACGATCACGATCGGGGTCTCGGCGCGCAGCCGGGCGACCGCCGCCTTCGCGCACCGGAAGGGGTCGTCGAGCGTCTGCTTGTACATGAACACGCGGCCCTGGAGGTTCAGGACCGCGAGCTTGAGCCCCGACGGCGCCGACAGGACGGTGGCCCCCCGGCCGGGGGCCCCTTCGGGGTAGTTCGCGGGACGCAGGATCCGGGGATCGGTCGCCAGCGGCGTCGCGATCTCGCGCTTGTCCCAGAGGTGGTCGCCCATCGTGACGACGTCGATCCCGGCGCCGCAAAGCTCCTCGAGGATCCCGGCGTTGACCCCGAAGCCCTCGGCCGCGTTCTCGCCGTTCGCGATCACGATCTCGACGTCGTGCGACGCGCGGAACGCGGCGAGACGCTCCTTGAGCAGTCGCCGGCCGGGTTTCCCGAACACGTCGCCAATGAAGAAAATCCGCACGCTAGCCTTAGTGTAACATCGGATCAGGACCCTCCGGACATGAACCGCACGCCCTTTCCCGGCACCTTCGAGCGCCTCGACGCGTACCGCTGGCGGCTCCCCGAGACGTTCATGGCGGGCATGCGCGTGCCCGCGGTCATCGTCGCGAGCCGCGACCTCCTCGAGGCCGCGCGCGCGGACCAGACGCCCCAGCAGGTCGCGAACGTCGCGACCCTGCCCGGAATCGTCGGCGCCGCCCTCGCGATGCCCGACCTCCACTGGGGCTACGGCTTCCCGGTCGGCGGCGTCGCCGCGTTCGACGAGCGCGACGGCGTCGTCTCCCCCGGCGGGATCGGGTACGACATCAACTGCGGCATCCGTTTGATCCGGTCGGACCTGCGGGCGGGCGAGCTGGGCAAGCGCATCGCCCCCCTCGTCGACGCCGTCTTCGCCCGGGTGCCCTCGGGCGTCGGGTCCTCGGGAGCCATGCACCTCACGCTCGAAGACGAGAAGGCCGTCTGCCGCAAGGGCGCGCGGTGGACGGTGGAGCATGGATACGGCTGGCCCGGCGACCTCGCGGTCACCGAGGACGGCGGCGCGATGCCGGACGCCGACTTCGGCGAGGTCTCGGCCCGCGCGCGCGAGCGGGGCCGCGGTCAGCTCGGCACCCTCGGGAGCGGCAACCATTTCCTCGAGATTCAGGTCGTGGACGAGGTCTTCGACGAGGCGGCGGCGGGCGTCCTCGGCCTCTTCCCGGGCCAGATCACGGTCATGATCCACTCGGGGTCCCGGGGCTTCGGCTACCAGGTCTGCGAGGACTTCCTCGGCGTGATGGGCAAGGCATTGGGGAAATACCGCGTCGACGTGCCCGACCGCCAGCTCGCGTGCGCGCCGCTGACCTCGCCCGAGGCCCGGCGGTACCTGGGCGCGATGGCCGCGGCCGCGAACTACGCCTGGGCCAACCGGCAAGCCATGACGCACGCCGTCCGCGAAGCGTTTGAAGCCGTCCTCGGACTGCCCGCCACCCGGCTGGGCCTCGGCCTCGTGAACGACAACTGCCACAACATCGCGCGGATGGAGACCCACACCGTGGACGGGGTACCCCGCCGGGTCTGCGTCCACCGCAAGGGGGCGACGCGCGCATTCCCAGCCGGCCACCCGGAGGTAGCCGAGCCCCATCGCGCGATCGGGCAGCCCATCCTGCTTCCGGGCGACATGGGGCGCGCGTCCTACGTCCTCGTCGGCCAGCCCGGGTCGATGGAATGGACGTTCGGCACGACCGCCCACGGCGCCGGCCGCCGGATGTCCCGGCACGCGGCGGTCAAGGCGGCCAGGGGCCGAAGGATCGACCGCGAGCTCGAGGCCCGCGGCATCACCGTCCGCGCCCATGATCCGCGCAGCCTCGCGGAGGAGATGCCCGAGGCGTACAAGGACATCGAATCCGTCGTCGAGGTCCTCGAGGGCGCCGGGCTGGCGAAGAGGGTCGCGCGGTTCCGCCCCCTCGGCGTGGTAAAAGGATGATCATGCGCGGTGCGATCCTCGCCATCGATCAGGGCACCACCGGGACCCACAGCCTCCTATTCGACGAGCGCGGCCGCGTCGTCGGGCGGGGCTACCGGCCGTTCCACCAGTTCTACCCCAAGCCCGGGTGGGTCGAGCACGATCCCGAGGAGATATGGAAGACGTGCCTCGACGTCATCGGGCAGGCGTTGCGCGGCCGGCGCGCGAAGATCGCCGCGATCGGGATCACGAACCAGCGCGAGACCACGATCCTATGGGACCGGCGGACGGGCAAGCCCCTCCACCGGGCCATCGTCTGGCAGGACCGGCGCACGGCCCCCGACTGCGCCCGGCTCCGGAAGGCCGGCGCCCTCGCCGAGGTTCGGCGGCGGACCGGCCTCCTCCTCGACCCGTATTTCTCCGGGACCAAGCTCGCGTGGCTCCTGCGCGAGATCCCCGGCGCGAAGGCGACCGCGCATCGCGGCCGACTCGCGTTCGGTACGATCGACACGTGGCTTATATGGAAGCTTACGGGCGGCCGGTCGCACGTCACCGATCCCACGAACGCGTCGCGGACGCTGCTCTTCAACCTCGCTAACCGGGAGTGGGATGACTCCATGCTCCGCCTGCTTGGCGTCCCCCGGGCGGTCCTCCCCGAGGTCCGGCCGAGCGCGGGCGAGTTCGGCAGGACCGTCTCGCTGGGCGTGCTCCCCGCGGGGGTCCCCGTCACCGGCGTCGCCGGCGACCAGCAAGCCGCGCTCTTCGGCCAAGGGTGTGTCCGGTCCGGCGAGATGAAGGTCACGTACGGCACCGGCGGATTCCTCCTGCTCCAGACCGGGCCTCGGCTCGTCCGGTCGCGGTCGGGGCTCCTGACCACGATCGCCTGCGGCTCCGCCGGCGAGGCGACCTACGCGCTCGAGGGCTCGGTCTTCATCGCCGGCGCCGCGATCCAGTGGCTCCGGGACGAGCTGAAACTGCTCAAGACGGCCGCGGAATCGGAAGTCGTCGCCCGGTCGGTCCCCGACACGGCCGGGGTCCATCTCGTGCCCGCGTTCACGGGACTGGGCGCGCCGTGGTGGGATGCCGGGGCCCGGGGCACGATCACCGGCCTGACCCGCGGCGCCGGCCGGGCCCACCTCGTCCGGGCGGCGCTGGAAGCCATCGCCTTCCAGGTCGCGGACGTCGTGGCCGCCATGCGCCGCGACCTCGGCCGGCCGATCCGGGCCCTGCGCGTCGACGGCGGCGCGTGCCGGAACGGTCTGCTCATGCAGTTCCAGAGCGACCTCCTCGACGCCGCGCTCGTCCGGCCGAAACTCATCGAGACCACGGCCGCGGGCGCCGCCGGACTGGCCGGACTGGGCGTCAAGCTCTGGACGCCGTCGGACCTCGGCCGCCTCCACCCCGTCGACCGCGTCTTCCGGCCCCGCATGGGCGCCGCCCTTCGGCGGGAACGCCTCGCCGGCTGGCACCTCGCGGTCGCCCAGGCCAGGCTCACTATATGAGGCTTTCGCTCCGGCTTGCGCTGCCGTTCTTCGTGGTCGCGGCCGCCGTGACCCTCCTCGGCATCGGGGGCGTGGTCTGGCTCGTGCAACGGACCTTCGACGCCTCGCTCGCGCAGGAGGGCCGCCAGCTCGGGCGCATCACGGAGAACGCCCTGCAGGCCGAGGCCCGCCCGCTCGCGGACGCGGCCGCCGTCCTGGCCTTCGTGGACGGCAACATCGCGAGGCGGCTCGCGGCGTGGCGCAAGGTCGAGCTCGACGCGGCCGGGGTCGTGCGCCGGGACACGGGCGCCGTCGTCTCGTGGACGGGGGACGAGGTCGACCCCGCCGACCTCGCGGGGCTGATCCGCGTGTGGCCGGGAGTCTCCACCTCCGGGGAAACTCCGGGGGTCGCCTCTACCCCGGTACTCCTCCGCGCCCGCGGCCACCTGCTGCTCGCCGGACTGGCCCCCGATCGGGACGGGCGGCACATGATCGTGGCGGCGCGCCGGCTGGGCGCGGCGTTCGCGGCGTCGCTCCGCTCCCTCTTACAGGCCGAGATCACGCTCACCGAGGACGGCCGGCCCGTCGCCGGACTCTCGGCGCACGCCGACGTCGCGCTCGTGCCCGTCACGCACCTCCTGCGGACGCCCGGGGGCGGGCGGGTGGCGCTCACGATGCACCTGCCCGGCGAGGGCGTCCGGGCGGCCCGGCGGCGCGCGATCGGGCTCACGCTCGCCGGGGGAGGCGCGCTCCTCGCCGTCGGCATCGCCTTCTATCTCTATCTGCTCGCCCGCGTGACCCGCCCCCTCGACGAACTCATCGCCGCCTGTGACCGGATCGCCGCCGGCGACCTCGGCGCCGCGCTCCCCCCCAATGCTCCGGCCGAGCTCGGAGACCTCATCGCCAAGTTCAACGCCATGGGAACCGCCCTGCGCGAGGCGCAGGACCGGCTGGTCCGGTCCGCGAAGCTCACGAGCGTCGGCGCCCTCGTCGCCGGAGTCTCGCACGAGCTCAACAACCCCCTCTCGGTCCTCCTCACCCACGCCGAATACCAGGCCACGCAGATCCCGGCCGGCGCCCCCGGCCGCGAGGAGCTCGACGTCGTGCGCGAGCAGGGCCGCCGGATGCAGAAGATCCTGGCCGACCTCCGGGGGCTCGTCCGACCAGGCGCCGAGACGCCCGGCCCCGTCGACCTCAACGCCGTCGCGCGCGAGGCGCTCGCGCTCGTCCGCCACGACGCGACGAAGGCGCACGTGGCGTGCGAGGCGGTCCTGGCCCCCGGCGCAGTCGTGGTGACGGCCTCCGCCGACGACCTCCGCCAGATCGCGCTCAACCTCGCGATCAACGCCCTCCAGGCGATGCCGGAGGGCGGCCGGCTCGTCATCCGCACCGGCCGTGCGAGCGTCAACGGCCGCGCGATCATCCACCTGTCGGTGCAGGACACGGGCGCCGGCATCGCGGCCGGCGATCTCGCCCGCGTGACCGAGCCGTTCTTCTCGACCAAGCCCGGCCGGCTGGGGCTCGGACTCGCGATCAGCCAGGACCTGGCCCGCCGCCACGGCGGCACGCTCGTCATCGACAGCGCGCCGGGCCGGGGCACGACGGCGACGCTCGAGTTCGCGGCATGACCGCCGCCGCGCCCCCCCGGGTGCGCATCCTCGTCGCCGACGACGAGCCCGGACTCGTGTCCATTCTCACGAAGACGCTCGAGGCCGAGGGCCACGCGGTCCTGGGCGCGTCCGGCGCGAAGGAGGCGCTCGCGATCGCGGAGCGGGAATCGCCCCACCTCGCGCTCGTCGACCTCACCATGCCCGACGGCTCGGGGCTCGATGTCCTTGGTGCGCTGCGCACACGCCTCCCCGAGTGCCGCGTGATCATCATGACCGCGTTCGCGACCGCGGAGACCGCGGTGGAGGCGATGCGCCAGGGCGCGCTCGACTACCTGATCAAGCCGTTCTCCCTCGAGGAACTCAAGCTCCAGGTCCGCCGCGTCGCGGGCGAGCTCTCCCTCGAGCGCGAGAACCGGGCCCTCCGCCGCGAGCTCGCGCGGTGCGATCCGGACCAGGAAATCGTGGGGACCTGCCCGGCCCTTCTCGCCGCGCTCGACCTCGTCGCGCGCGTCGCGGACGAGGACGCCCCCGTCCTCGTCCAGGGCGAGACGGGCACCGGCAAGGAGCTGATCGCGCGCGCCCTGCACCGGCAGGGACACAGGGCGGCCGGCCCGTTCGTCGCGCTGAACTGCGGGGCCGTGGCCGAGAGCCTGCTCGAGCGCGAGCTATTCGGCCACGAGAAGGGCGCGTACACGGGCGCGGACGCCGCGGCGCCCGGGCTCCTGGAGGCCGCCGCAGACGGCACGCTCCTCCTCGACGAGATCGGGGAGATGTCCGCGGCGCTCCAGACCAAGCTGCTGCGCGTCCTCGACGGCGCGCCCTACCAGCGCGTGGGGGGCACCCGGCCGGTCCAGTGCCGGGCCCGGTTCGTGGCCGCGACCAACAAGGATCTCGCCCGCGAGGTGCGCGAGGGCCGGTTCCGGCAGGACCTCTGGTACCGGCTCAACGTCGTGACCGTCCAGCTCCCGCCGCTCCGCGATCGTGGCGACGACATCCTCGCGATCGCCGCGCACCTGCTCGGGAGGCTGTCCGCCGCCCGCGGCCGGCCGGTCCCCGTACTTGACGCCGGCGCGGCACGGGCCCTGCGCGAATACCGGTGGCCCGGGAACGTGCGCGAGCTGCGCAACGTCCTCGAGCGCGCGACGCTGCTCGCGGAAGCCGGGACGCTGACCGCCACCGATCTGCGGCTCGTGGAGCCCGCGGGCGGGCCGCCGCCGGCGGCCGCGCCGGGATGGCAGGACCTGCCCCTGCGCGAGGCGCGCGACGCCTTCGAACGTGACTACCTCGCCCGCGCGCTCGCGGCGGCGGACGGCAACATCACCCGCGCCGCCGCCCGCATCGGCCTCGACCGGAAAAACCTCGAGGACAAGATGAGGAAACTCGGAATCAGATAGGGGTATCGGCGCCCCGCCTCCTCCGGGGCGCCGGCGCCCCGGTGAACCCCGGAATGCTCCGAAACATGCCATGGGAGCCTTCCATCCCCGGCACGCCGTTTGCACTTCAGGTATCCCCGATATGCAGGCCATACCCGTTTCCGGGAAAGCGAGGAATCCATGAGCGTCTCCTCCAGCCCGCGATCGCGGAACGCGGTAACCGGTCTGCTGTGCCTCTTCTCGCTGCTGGGTGTCTCCCCTGTGGAAGCGGTGACTCCCTCGATCGTCTGGAGCCGCACCTACAACGATGCCATCAACGGCTGGGATTACCTTTACGACGCGGTCGTGGATCCGTCGAACAACGTCGTCATGAGCGGCTCGGACGAGGCGTCCGGGACCGGGGGGAGCATGCTCGTACGCAAGTACAGCTCCGCCGGCGACCTCCTGCTCCAGCTCAACTACAACAGCCCCGCTAACGGCAATGACGGGGCGTACGGCGTGGCGACCGACAGCGCCGGGAACATCATTGCTGCAGGCCAGGAAGACCGGCCCGACCTGGGCCAGGGGATCAACTGGCTCCTCCGCAAGTACGATTCGACCGGCACGCTGCTGTGGACCCGGTCGTACAACGGATCCGTGAACCAGGATGAGTGGGCTTGGGGCATCGCGACCGATCCCGCCGACAGCATCGTCGTGACGGGAATCACTCAGCCCACGATCGGAACTCTGGATTGGCTCACCCGCAAATACGACGCCGCGGGAGTCCTGCTGTGGAGCCGGACGCACAACGGCCCCGGAAACGCGATCGACGAAGCCTGGGACGTCGCAAGCGACGCGAGCGGGAACAGCTACGTAGCCGGGTACGAGAACGGCGGCGGCACCCAGGGAAACAACTGGCGGATCATCAAGTACGACACGGCCGGGGGCATCGTCTGGAGCCGGAGCTATGGCTCACCGGCGTCGGGCTCGGACGACCGGGCGGAATCGATCGTCGTGGATCCGACGGGCAACGTCTACGCGGGAGGCTTCACGGACCGGAGCGATCTGGGACAGGGCGTCAACTGGCTCATCGTCAAGTACGACCCCGCGGGGGCCGTCGTCTGGAGCCGGACCTACAACAGCCCGGCCAACTCCGTTGATGTCTGCGCCCGGCTGGCGCTGGCGCCGGACGGGACGCTGGTCGCGGTCGGCTGGGAGAACCGGTCGGATCTCGGTCAGGGATCGAACTGGCGGGTCTTCGGCTACGACCCGAGCGGCATCTTGCTGTGGACCCTGACGCACAACGGATCCTCCAGCGGAACGGACGAGGCGAAAGGGGCCACGACGGGGCCGGACGGCTCCATCTACGTGGTGGGCATCGCGTCCGCCACGGGACAGAACGTCAACTGGCTTGCCTGGAAACTCGGCACTCCCCTGACCCCGCCCGCCATCAGCGTATCCAAGTCCGTGCTCCCGGCCATGGTGAACCCCGGGGACGCCATCACCTACACGATCACGGTCTCGAACACCGGAGCGTCCACCGTTGCGGATCTGCTCGTCGCGGACACCCTGCCGCCCGCCATCGCGTTCACGGGCCAGAGCAACACGGCCGGGCTGACCTGGAACGGCGGGACATCGGTCATGGGCTGGAGCGGCCCGGTCACGCTCGGCCCCGGCGGAAATATCACGATCACGGTGAACGGCACGGCCGCGACCTGGTTCACTGGTTCCGTCTGCAACACCGGATACGCCCGCGCCTCGAACGCCGACGGTAGCGACGTCGAGAGCTCCTCCCTGTGCTTCCCGCTGATGGCGCCCGTGCCGCCGGTTGTCTCATGCGGCCCCCGCGCGGTCGTCTGGAGCCGCACCTACAACGACGCCATCAACGGCTACGACTACCTCTACGCCTCCGCGCTCGATCCGTCCGGCAACCTCATCATCGGCGGGTCGGACGAGGCCTCGGGGACGGGCGGCAGCATGCTCGTCCGCAAGTACGACCCCTCCGGCAATCTCCTGCTCAATCTTTCCTATAACAGCCCCGCGAACAGCAACGAGGCCGCGTTCGGCGTCGCCTCGGATCCCTCGGGGAATATCATCGCGGCGGGCTGGGAGATCCGGTCCGACCTTGGCCAGGGGGATAACTGGCTGGTGCGGAAGTACAACGCCGCGGGCACCCTCCTGTGGTCCCGCAGCTGGAACGGACCCGGGAACACGGACGACGAGGCGCTGGCGGTGACCGCTGACGCGGCCGGCAACATCTACGTGGTCGGCTACCTCGCGCTGGGTCCGAACAACCTCGAGTGGCTGGTCGCCAAGTACGACGCCGCAGGTACCGTGGTCTGGAGCCGGACCTACCGTGGCCCCATCGCCGAGGGCCATACGGCGTCAGAGGTCGCCCTGGATACGAGCGGGAACGTCATCGTCGTGGGTTCCGAGGTGGTCGATCTGTCGTCCCAGCTTCGGAACTGGCGGATTCATAAGTATGACGCCGCGGGCAACCTGCTCTGGAGCCGCACCGTGGGCAGTCCCGCCAGCATGTCGGACGACCGGCCGACGGGCGTCGTAACGGACGCCTCGCAGAACATCTACGTCGGCGGGTGGCTCAACCGGTCCGATCTCGGCCAGAGCGCGAACTGGCAGATCATGAAGTACGACGCCTCCGGCGCGCTCGTTTGGACCCGCGCGTACAACGGCCCGGCAAGCGGGACCGACGTCTGCACCAGGCTCGCTCTGGATTCACAGGGGGAACTCGTCGCCTCCGGCTACGACACCCAGGCCGGCCAGGGGAACAATTGGCGGGTATGCGCCTACGACACGGACGGAACCGTGCTCTGGACGTACACCTACAACGGCGTATCGAACGCCGAAGACCAGGCCCAGAGCGTCGCCGCCGCCCCCGACGGCAGCCTCTACGTCGTCGGCTGGGAGGTCGTCGCCGGCCAGAACCAGAACTGGCGGATCATCAAGCTCCGCGAGGCCTGCGCGCCGAGCATCGCCGTGCAGAAATCCGTGGCTCCGGCGACCGCGAACCCCGGGGACGCCGTCACCTACACGATAAGGGTGACCAACACCAGCTCGACCGTGATCTCGGACCTCACCGTCGTGGACACCCTGCCCGCGCCGTTCGTATTTGGGTCCCAGACCTCGTCGCCCGGCCTTACGTGGAACGCCAGCACGACCCTCCCGGCCTGGACCGGGAGCGGTCTGTCCATCGGCCCCGGCCAGACGGCGACAGTCACGATCACCGGTACGGCGTCGTCCTGCGTCACCGCGACCGCGTCCAACACGGCCTACGCCGTCGCCGCCAACTCCTACGGCGACGACCGCAAGAGCGCGGCGGTTTCGTTCGCGGTAACCGCGCCCGTCCTGGGGCTGACCATCGTCAAGACCCAGACCGGCGGGTCCGGCGTTGGCGCTCCCGTCGGCTACCAGATCGTCGTCACGAATACGGGGACGGCTACGATCATGAACCTCGTGCTGGTGGACACGGTGTCGCCGGTGGTGACGGGCGTGATCCAGACCACTCCGGGCGGGTTCACGGCGCAGGCTGTCAGCCAGAGCCTCTCGGGCTCGGTATACAGTTGGATCAACACCACGCCGCTCCTGCCGGGAACGGCCGCGACGTTCCAGCTCGACGGGACGGTGGGCGCGGTGTGTGCGGGCGGCATTGTCTCCAACACCGCCTACCTGACGGCGGCGACCGCCTGCACGGCGACGAAGCTGGCCTCCAGCGCCTCGGCGTTCGTCCTGACGGCCCCGATCCTCGCGATCACGGTCGTGAAGACGCGGACGCCCGCAGTCCCGGCCATCGGCTTCGCGGTTGGCTACGAAATCGTGGTGACCAATACGGGGAGCGCGACGGTCGACGACGTGACCGTGGTGGACACGGTGTCGCCGGTCGTCACCGGCATCGTCACGACCCAGCCGGGAGGATTCGCCGCGCCCGTGGTGACGAGTCTGGCGGGGACCGGGACGCGCTACGTGTGGAGCGGAACGGGGCTGGGGCTCGCGCCCGGCGGCACGCTGACGTTCCGCGCCGACGGCGTGGCCGGATCAGTCTGCACGGCCACCATCATCCGCAACACCGCGTTCGGCTCGGCAGCCGGCGGCTGCGCGACCGCGCGCGTGCTCTCGGCCGCCGACAGCTTTACGCTCAGCGGTAACACGCCCGTCCTGAGTGCCGTCCTGCAGGCGGCCCCCACGGAGCCCGCCAGCGGCGAGCCGGTGCGGTACACGTTCGTCGTCACGAACACGGGCGGCGGCACGGCCACGACCCTCACGGTCGTCGACACCCTGCCCGCGGGCGTGACGTTCACCGGACAGTCCGCGTCCGCAGGCCTTACCTGGAACGGGAGCGGGGCGGTCCCGGCCTGGACGGGCCCGGTCAATCTCGCGCCGGGCCAGAGCATCACGATCACGGTCGACGCCATGACGTCGTCCACGTTCAAGGGCATCGTGACCAACACCGTCTGGGCCTTCGCCGTGGGCGGCTGCGGCGCCACCGAGACCGGGGTCGCCGCCTCCTTCACGCTGACTCCGCCGGTCGATCTCGGAGGCAAGCTGGTCAAGATCGTGGGCGGCATCCGCGGCTATATCCAGCCCAAGCGCGGCGAGCAGGCCACGATTCTGGTGGCCCCGACGACCGCCGGGTTGATCGCGGTCCGGATCTACAACCTCCGGGGCGAGCTCGTTCGCCTGCTCACGGCGAATGCAGCCGGCGGCAAGACGGAAGTCCTGCACTGGGACGCGACCGACGCCGCGGGGGCGGACGTACCGCCCGGCGCCTACCCGATCCTGATCGAGGCGCCCGGCGTGCGGTACCGGGACACGCTGGCCGTGCTCCGCTAGTGGGCGACCTCCTGAGCGCCGCGTAACCATATGGAAGAGAACCCGGAGGAATCCGGAGAGTCCAAGTGGCACTGCGTCTGGATCGTCCTGCTGATCCTGGCGCTTCTGGCTGTCGCCCGCCTTGCCATCGGGGGCATCCGCTAGCCGGGACTTGGAATCCCAGCTCCGAGGGTGCATCATCGAAGCATGATCGTGCGGCCCTCTGTCCCGCATCTGGTCCTGGCCGCCCTGCTCGTCGGGGCCGCCACGGCCCGCGGCGCACTCGCGCCCGTATCCGCGCTCGACCTCTTCGAGCCCCTCCGCTCGGCCGCGATCGGCGGGGCGGGCGTCGCGATCGGTAACGACCCCGCGCTCGCGCCCGTCAACCCGGCCGCCGCCGCGCGGGTCGCCGCCCCGTCACTCACCCTCGGAGGACAGAGCGGGCTCTTCCGCGACCTCCTCGGACACGGCAATGTTGCGGTGCCGTCGGACCGCGGAACCTGGTTCGCCGGCTTCGTCTACTACGAGTCCCCGTCGGTCCAGCTCCGGGCCCCGGACGACAGCGTCCGCACCGTCCTGCTCCAACAGGACCTCCTGGTCGCCGGCGGGTACGCGCGCGCGATCTCCCCAGGGCTTTCCTGGGGCGTCACTGCCAAGGTCATGCGCAGCCATCTCTTCGAGGAGTTCGTGGCCCAGGCGGGCGCCGTTGACCTGGGGCTTCAGGCCCGGCTCACGGACACCCTCAAGGCCGGGGTCGCGGTCCGGAACCTCGGCCCCTCGTTCCGGTACGCCGAGGACGCCCTCCAGCCCCGCGCCGAGGCGCACGCCGGAGTGGCCTCGGGCTGGCGGGTCCGCCAGGGCGGGCAAGACTCCCCCGGCGACACCCTCATCATCGCCGCGGATTTCGCCTGGAACCTGCACGCCGGATACGGTGAGGTCCGCGCCGGAGCCGAGTACCGGTGGCTCGGCCTCCTCGCGTTCCGCGTGGGAAGCTCCATCGGCGGAGTCCCGGGCGAGCTCGCGCGCCTCGCAGCCGGGCTGGGCTTCTCGAACGGACCGTACCGGCTGGACTACAGCATCCGGTTCAGCACCGGCTTCACCATGCCCCAGGCGCTTGCCATCACCCTGGCCTTCTGACGGCCCGAACTCGCTGTAAGATGTGGCGAGAATGAGACTCCACTTACGGCTGGCCCTCCCGCTGTTCGCCGTCGCGATCCTCGTCACCGTGGCGGGCACGATCGGCGCGATGGTGCTCGTCCGCCGCACGTTCTCCGCGGCCCTCGACCAGTCGGGCCGCCAGCTTGCGCAGATCACGGACCACGTCCTGCGCAGCCGGACGCGCGGCCTCGGCACAATCGCCTCCGAGCTGGCCGCCGGCGACCCCGGCGACGCCGTCGCCCGGGCCCGCCGGTGGCCCGGCACCCGGCTCGCGGCGGCGGCCGTGGTCGACCGGGCGACCGCGCGCGTGACGAGCCGGTTCGGCCCCGCGCTCGACACCCCGGACGTGGCGGCGCTGGCGAAGGGGCCGCTTCCGGTTCCTCTGGTGCTGTGCGCGGGGCCGGAACTCCTGATCGCCGGCGCGGCGGCTTCACCCGACGGCCGCCGCCTCGTGGTCGCGGCCCAGCGATTCGACCTCGAGTTCGCCCGGGCCCTGCGCGAGTTCCTGCGTGCGGACCTGTCGGTGGAGGCCGATGGGCATCCGGTTGTAAGCACCCTCGCGGGGCGCGCCCGGGCGGACGCCCTCCATCCCGTCCGCGTGCCGCTGAGCTCCCCGTGCGGGGAAGCGATCACGCTCGTCATCCACCTCCCCGCACAGGGTGCGTACGCCGCCCGCCGCGGCGCACTGGCCGCCGCCGGTTTTGGCGGCGGACTTCTGCTGCTCGTTGCGATCGGGTTCTACTGGTACGCGGTCATCCGCGTCACCCGGCCCATTCACCAGCTCATCGCGGCGACGGAACGCATCGCGTCGGGCGACGCCGCCGCCCACCTGCCCACTGGGGCGCCCGCCGAGCTCGGCGCCCTCGTGGCGCGGTTCAACGCGATGGGCACCGCCCTCCAGGAAACGCAGGCCCGGCTGGTGCATTCGGCTAAGCTCTCGAGCGTGGGCGCGCTCGTCGCCGGCGTCTCGCACGAGCTCAACAACCCCCTCCTCGGCCTCCTGGGCCACGCCGAGTATCTCGACGGCAAGCTCAAGGCCGGCGATCCCGGTCGCGAGGAGCTCGACGTCATCCTCGCCGAGGGCCGGCGGATGAAGCGGATTCTCGCCGATCTCCGGGGATTCGTCCGGCCCGGCGGCGCGGAGCGGGTGCGCGTCGACGTCAACACGATCGCGACCGAGGTCCTCTCGCTCGTCCGCCACGAGGCCGAGAAGGCTGGCGTGGCGATGGAGCCCCGGCTTGCCCCCGGCGGCGCCCCCCTCATCGCGTCCCCGGACCTCCTCCGGCAGGCCGTCCTCAACCTCGCGGTCAACGCGCTCCAGGCCAGTTCCCGGGGCGGCCGGCTCACGATCGAGACCGCTGTCGAGGGAACGGACGTCCGCGTAACCGTGGAAGACACGGGCGACGGGATGCCGCCCGATCTCGTGAAGCGGGCCTGCGAGCCCTTCTTCACGACCAAGCCCGGCCGGATGGGTCTGGGCCTCGCGATCTGCCAGGAGGTCGCGGGCAAGCACGGCGGCCGGCTCGAGATCGACAGCGCTCCCGGCCGCGGGGCGCGCGTGTCCCTGCGCCTCCCCGCGGAGCCGGCGCTGGTCGCGGCAGGCACCACGGCGACGCCGAAGGCGGCGCCGAGCGCTCCCTTGGAGCGCCCATGACCCCCGCATCCGCGCGCATCCTCGTCGTCGACGACGAGCCGAACATCACCGGCCTGTTGATGAAGGTCCTGCACGACGAGGGCTACAGCGTCGTGGCGGCGTCGGGCGGCCGCGAGGGCATCGCCATCGCGGACCGCGAGCTCGTGCACCTCGCCCTCGTGGACCTCACGATGCCCGACTGCTCCGGCCTCGAGGTGCTCAAGGCGCTCAAGGAGCGCGAGCCCGGAATGCCCGTGATCATCATGACCGCGTACGCGTCCGCCGAGACCGCGGTAGAGGCCATGAAGCAGGGGGCGCTCGACTACCTCATCAAGCCGTTCTCGATGGACGAACTCAAGATCCAGCTCCGGCGCGCGCTCGAGGAGTTGGGCACCGTGCGCGAGCTGACCGCCCTGCGCTCCGAGATGCGCCGACGCGGCTTCGACAACGCGATAGTGGGCGAGGACGCGCGCTTGCGCGCCGTGCTCGCGACGACGGCGCAGGTCGCCGACGCCGACACGACCGTGCTTGTGACGGGCGAGACCGGAACCGGCAAGGAGCTGGTCGCGCGCGCCCTCCACGCGGGCGGACGCCGCCGCACCAACCCGTTCCTCGCGGTCAACTGCAGCGCGATCGCCGAGAGCCTGCTCGAGCGCGAGCTGTTCGTCCACGAGAAGGGCGCGTATACGGGCGCCGACACCTCGCGGCCCGGACTTCTCGAAGCCTGCTCGGACGGCACGCTCTTCCTCGACGAAATCGGGGACATGTCGCCAGCGCTCCAGGCCAAGCTCCTGCGCGTGCTCGAGGGCCACGAGTTCATGCGCGTGGGCGGCACCCGCCCGATCAAGTGCCACGCCCGGTTCGTCGCGGCGACCAACAAGGACCTGGCGCACGAGGTGCGGGAGGGCCGGTTCCGGCAGGACCTTCTCTACCGGCTCAACATCGTGACCATCCACCTGCCGCCGCTCCGCGAGCGGGGCGCCGACGTCCAGATCCTCGCCGACTACTTCCTCGAGAGCCTCGCCCGCCAGCACGGCCGCAAGCCCCTGACGCTCTCGCCGGAGACACGCGCGGCACTCACGCGGTACCGCTGGCCGGGCAACGTGCGCGAGCTCCGGAACGTCATGGAGCGCGCGGTCATGCTCGCGCGGAGCGACCGGCTCGTGCCCGACGACCTCTGCCTCGAGACGCAGGCCGGCGGCGAGGCGCTCACGATTGAGGCGTGGCTCGCGCTCCCGCTGGGCGAGGCCAAGGACGCCTTCGAACGGTTCTTCCTGAGCCGGGCCCTGCGCGCAACCGGAGGGAACATCTCGCAGGCCGCGGAGCACATCGGGCTCGACCGCAAACACCTGCAAGACAAGATCAAGAAGTACGACCTCAAGGCCGGATCCTAACCCCCCCCTGGGGCCATCCGGCCCCACCGGCAGGGGCCCGGCGGCCCCTGTCCGACCCCAAGATAGTTCATGTATGGACCGATTCTCCCCGGCACGGGGTATGCATAACATGGAACCGGAATGTCCAGACACCTCTCTGCCGCCGCGACTCTGGTGCTGGCGGCGGCCGCGTTCTCCTCCCCCACCGCCGCGACCGCCTCCACGATCACGGTGGTCAAGACGCAGACCGGCGGGAACGGGGTCGGCGCGCCGGTCCACTACGACATCGTCGTCACGAACACGGGGGCGGTCGCGATCTCCGACGTCACGCTGGTGGACACGATCCCGGGTGTGCTCACGAACGTGACGACCACCCAGCCGGCGCCCTTCGGGGCGCCGATCACGACGAGCATCGCCGGGACGGGAACCCGGTTCGTGTGGAGCGCGACCGGGATCGGGCTGGCGCCCGGGAACAACCTCACCTTCACGGTCGACGGCAACATCGGCATGGTCTGCGCGGCAAGGGCGGTGTCGAACACGGCCTACGTCATCGCCGTGGACAGCCTGGCCGCCGAGGTCAGGAGTTTCTCGAACGTCGTCGGCTCCGTGGTCCTGCCGCCCGTGACGAAGCTCACGGTCGTCAAGACCCAGATCCCGGCGTCGCCCGTGGTCGGTGGGCTGATCACTTACCAGATCGTCGTCACGAACACGGGGTCGGCCACAATCACCAGCCTCATCCTCGTGGACACGATCCAGGCCGTGGTGACTTCCGCAGTTCAATCCACGCCGGCTGGGTTCACGACCCGCCCGGTCGCGCAGACGCTGTCCGGATCGATATACAGCTGGGTGAACACGGCGCCGTTCCTGCCGGGCACCACGTCCACCTTCCAGCTCGACGGCACGCTGGGGCCGGTCTGCTTCTCGACCTCGGTCTCGAACACGGCCTACATCGTCGCGATGACCGCGTGCACCTCGACGAGGATGGCGTCGAACGTCACGGGCTTCACGATCCCGGGGCCGATCCTGGCCTACACCGTGACCAAACAGCAGGTCCCGGCCTCCCCCGTGGTCGGCGGGCCGATCACGTACAACATCGTGGTCGCGAACACGGGAAGCGCCGACATTGACCAGATCGTGGTCGTGGACACTGTCTCGCCGTTCATCACGGGCGCGACGGGAGGATCGCCCGCGGGCTGGGCGGCGCCCGTGGTGACGAGCATGGCCGGCAGCGGCACCCGGTTCGTCTGGACCGCATGGGCGGTCTTCATCCAGCCCGGGACGAGCACGACGTTCACGATCTCGGGCACGGTCGGCACCGCCTGCGTGGCGCAGGCCGTGTCCAACACCGCGTTCGTCACGGCCGGGCCCTGGGGTTGTCCCTCGCTCGAGCGCTTCAGCAACCCGGTCGGATTCCTCCACCCCGGCGGCGGCCCGTGCCCGCCCCCGCTCGCGATCTCGGTGGTCAAGACGCTGACCGGGGGCAACTGGAGCGGCGCACCGCTCACCTACCAGATCGCCGTGACGAATACGGGGGCGGCCACAATCACGGACATCGTCCTTGTCGACACCGTCCTGGGCATCCTAACGGGTCAGGTGGCCACCCCCCCCGCCGGCTGGACGGCCGCGACGGTGACGACGACGGCCTCGGGCACGCGGTACGTCTGGAGCCAGACGGGGCTGAGCTTCTATCCCGGAACCACCACGACCTTCACGATCTCCGGACGAATCGGGGTCGTCTGCGCCCCGACGGCGCTCTCGAACACGGCCTATGTCATCGCCCGCGACGCCAGCGCCAGCGAGATCAGGGCCTTCTCGAACGTCGTCGGCACCCTGGTCCTGCCGGCTACGCTGGGGCTCACGGTCGTCAAGACCCAGATCCCCGCATCGCCCGTGGTCTGGAACCCGGTCACGTACCAGATCGTCGTGACCAACACTGGAACCGCGACGGTCACGTCGCTCACGGTTACTGACACGGTCTCAACCATGGTGACAGGGGCGACCGGCGACCAGCCGCCCGCCTTCGGGGCGCCGGTAATGACGACTGTCTCCAGCGGCACGCGGTTTGCCTGGAGCAGCGGCGGGATAAACCTCGGGCTCGGGCAGGCGTTCACCTTCACGATCACGGGAACCGTCGGCATCCCCTGTTCAGCGCAGGCGGTCTCGAACACGGCTTACGTGGTTGCAACTGCGGCGTGTTCTACGACGAGGATAGCATCGAACGTGACGGGTTTCGTGATCCCCGGGCCCACGTTCTCGCTCTCCGCCATCAAGACCCAGACCGGCGGAACCACCATTGGCGGACCTATCCAGTACCAGATCGCGATCACGAACACGGGAGATATCGTGATCGACAGCCTCACGATCGTGGATACGATCTCCTCTGTGGTGCAGAACGTGACCACCTTCGAGCCGGGATTCGCTGCGCCAGCGGTAACGAGCCTGGCAGGGACAGGCACTCGGTACGTGTGGAGCGCCTTCGGGCTGAACCTCGCCCCCACCGTCACCGCCACCATCGTCATGGACGGGATCATGGGCGTCGTGGGCTCGTCGACCGCGGTCTCGAACACGGCCTACGTGACCGCCCGGGACGTCGTGAACTGCGCCGAGATCCGCGCGTTCACGAACGTTGTGGGGTCAGTGATTCAGCCGATGGGACCATCTGCGCCGCCGACGCTCACGGCGCTGAGCGGCGGCGGGCAGATCGCGCTGAGCTGGACCCAGGCGCCCGATGGGGACAACCCGGTCACGACGTACGAGATCTTCCGGGCCACGTGCGCGACGTGCGGTTTCTCTTCGTTGGCCAGCGTTGGATACTTGGCGACGACCTACTCGGACACCGGCCTCTCCGGCGGGATGAGCTTCTGGTACGAGGTGCGCGCCCGGGATTCAATCGGACTGCCCGGACCATTCAGCCCGATCGCCTCCGCAACTACCGGGATCCCGGTGCCGCCGGGGGCGCCACTGACGCTGACAGCGGAGGGAGGACTCACGATCGGGCTCGCCTGGGAGCCCGCGTCGGTCGGAAGCTATCCGCTTGCGGCGTATGAGATATTCCGTGCAACATGTGGGACCTGCGGGTTCTCCCTGTTGGCCACCGTCGGATGGGGGACGACCGCATGGACGGACGCCGTGACGCCCGACGGTACAACCTACTGGTACGAAGTCCGGGGCCGCGATTCCTCAGGTGTGACGGGCGGCTTCAGCCCGATCGCCTTCGCGACGACGATCCCTCCAACCCCCCCCGGCCCGCCGCCCTCCCTTGTCGCCGTCGGCGGTGTCGCGATCATCTCGCTGAACTGGGCGCCTGCGAGCGCGGGTGACTACCCGATCGCCGCCTACGACATATTCCGTTCGACCTGTGGCACGTGTGCGTATTCGGTCGTGGGGAGCGTCTCCGGTTGGGCCACGACCTGGACCGATGTGGGGCTTCCGGACGCTCCGACCCTCTGGTACGAGGTCCGGGCTCGGGACTCGTCTGGCCTCATTGGCGGTTTCAGCCCTGCGGCATCCGCTTCCCCTCTCCCTTGCACGAGCCTGGCTTGGACCTATCGCGCGCCGATGCGGAGCTGGACTGCCGGAAACAGCGCCGCCGTGATCGGGAACCGCATCTACGTGGCAAGCAGGGACACGTCGGTCAGCAACCTGGAGGCGTATGACGCCGATACCGATACGTGGATGGAACTGGCCCCGTCGCCCTTCTGGTGCTTCGGGCCGATTGTTGCCGCTATCGGAGGCACCGTGTACGCAATCTCGGGGAACACCATCCCTTCCAAGCTCGGTGCCTACGATCCCGCCACGGACACGTGGACGATGCTGACCTCGTCGAAAGGTACGCACATATTCGGGGCCTCCGTGGCAGTGAACGGGAAGCTCTATGCCATCGGCGGAACAAGCGAGAATGGCTTCGAAGCGTACGACCCGGGCATCGGAGCCTGGGTCGCGAGGGCGCCCTTGCCGACAGCACGCGACAGGGCTCCTGCCGCGGCCGTCGCGAACGGCATCATATACGTGATGGGCGGGCAGTCCGGCTTGTCTGCGATCAGCACCGTCGAAGCCTATGACCCCCTCACCGATACCTGGACCACCAAGGCCTCCATGCCCGTACCTCGGTGGGGAGCAGCCGCGGCGACCGTGGGAAACACGATCTTCGTCGTAGGCGGCCTTGACGCGCTGGATCAAAGTGACTCCGCGGTGTTCGCCTACGATCCTGCGACCGACTCGTGGACCGCGATGTGCTCGCTGCAGGTTCCGCGAGGCGAACTCGGGGCCGCCTGCATCGGAGGCACCCTGTATGCGATCGGGGGGTATGACACCGCCACCGGCAGCAATTGGGACTCCGCTGAGGCGACCACGCTGGGAATGTTTGTACCGACTCCTCCCGCCGCACCGGCAACGCTGACCGCATTCGGAGGCACGAACCAGATCTGGCTCGAGTGGAACCCCGCCGCGGCCGGCACCTACCCGGTATCCGCGTACGAGATCTACCGCGCCACGTGCGCGGCCTGCGTGTTCACGCCGCTGGCCACTGTCGGCTCGTCGCCCACCACGTACACGGACGCCGGCCTGCCGGACGGAACCACGTTCTGGTACGAGGTCCGCGCCGTCGACACAACCGCCCTCGCGGGCGGGTTCAGCCCGATCGCCTCGGCGACCACGGCCTCCGCGGTGCCGCCAGCGTGGACGCCAGGCATCGTGGCCGCCTGCTCGCCCGCGCTTCTCTGGTCCCGGACGTTCGCCGTGCCCCTGTCCGGGGGAGGGCGGAGCATTCCCGCCCCCGACGCGAGCGGAAATTGGACTGTGAGCGGCGCGCACGATCAGGGCGGCGGTGCGCTCATCTGGCGGGTGCGCCGGTACGACCCGGCGGGGTCCGAGTTGTGGACGCACGACGGCCAGGGGATTCCTGGATTGTCGAGTCTGGGCGCAACCGCCGTCAACGGATGGGGAGAATCGGTCGCGGCCGGCTCGATCTGGACCGGAATCCCACTGCCCATGCAGAATCGCGGCGTCACCAAGTACGACACGGCCGGCAATCTCCTCTGGAGCCGGACCACCATCGGTGGCGGGTATGCGACTGTTACCACCGACACCGCCGGGAACCTGATCCTGGCAACCAGCGAACCAGGTCCGTTCCATGCTTCAGGCGCAGTGCAGAAGCTGAATGCCGCAGGTGTTCAGGTCTGGGTGCAAGGGACAGGAGGGGGCGGCGACCTGGAGTCGGGCAATACCGCCGACGTGGCCACCGACGCGGCGGGGAATGTCTACGCGACAGGGAGATACCAGGAGCCGACCTTCTACCCTAACGGAGTCCTGACTGTTTGGAAGTTCGACGCCGGAGGCACCATGGTCTGGTTGCGGACTTGGGACGTTCCCGCCGGCCCCGGGGCCTCCGGGAGCGGGATCGCCGTGGATGCGGGCGGGAATGTCGTCGTCGTCGGCTCGGTCAGCGGGCAAGCCGGAGTCATCCTTCGCTACGATGCGTCGGGCAACCTGCTCTGGTCTCGCACCCAGGCCGATTTCGGGACGGACGTCGCCGTGGACGGCTCGGGCCGGGCCGTGACGATCGGGATGGGTCCCGGCTCGCAGTACTGGCTGCGATCGTACGCCACCGACGGCGCCCTCGACTGGGCCATGACCGTTCCGGCCGGCAGCGGGGTGGCCGTCGATGCCGCGGGCCGGATCGGCGTCGGCGGCTGGTCCTTCAGCAGTGCCCGCTCTCAACTCGCCGTCTACGGCACGTCCTGTGCGGTTCCGCCCGCCGCCCCGCTGACCCTGACGGCACTCGGAGGCGTCGGGCAGGTGGCCCTGAACTGGAGCGCGGCCACGGCCGGCACATACGCGATCACCGCTTACGAGATCTACCGCGCCACGTGCACCGACTGCGGATACACCCTGGTCGCAAACGTGGGCGCCTGGAGCACGACGTACGACGACGTCGCCCTGCCGGGGGGATTAACGCTCTGGTACGAGGTCCGGGCGCTGGACACCGCCGGCAGCACTGGCGTGTTCAGCCAGACGGTCTCCGGCACGCCCATCTCCGGGCTCGCAGTGTCTGCGGTCGCCCTCCTCACCCCCGCCGGGCTCACGGTGGGCGGGCCGGCCACGTGGCGCCTCGTCGTCACGAACACGGGCACCGAGACGGTCGCAAACCTCCTCGTCGTGGACACGGTCCCGTCCCTGCTCGTGAACGCCACGACCGCCCAGCCGGGGCCGATGGGCGTGCCCGTGGTGACCTCCGTCGCTGGCGGAACGCGGTACGAATGGAGTGGAACGGGCCTCTCGCTGGCCCCGGGGATGACGCTCACCTTCACGATCACGGGACGGATCGGTCTCGTCTGCGTCCCGACCGCCCTTTCGAACACGGCGCTCGTCTCCGCCGGCACCTGCTGCGGTGCCACGTCCGTCGCGACGAACGTCACCGGCGCCCTCGTCCAGCCGCCGGTCCTGGGCCTCACGATCGTCAAGACCCAGGTCCCGGCGGCGCCGGTCCCGGGAGGCCCGGTCAGCTACACCATCGTCGTGACCAACACGGGTTCCATGACGGTGGATTCGCTCGTCATCGTGGACACCGTGCAGTCCGGGGTCACGGACGTCGTCCAGACGACACCGCCTGGATTCACCGCCCAGGCCATCGCGCAGTCCGGGTCGGGCACGGTCTTCAGTTGGATCAACTCGGCGGCATTCCTCCCGGGGACGAGCGCGACCTTCCGGCTCGACGGCACGGTGGGCGCGACATGCGTGGCGATCGCGATCTCGAACTCGTCCTACATCGCGGCGTCGACCGCCTGCTCGGCGACGAAGATGGCTTCCAATGTGACGGGCTTCACGGTCGCCGCCCCGGTCCTGTCATTCTCGACGATCAAGACCCGAACCGGCGGCGGCGCGATCGGCGCGGCCGTGCAGTACCGGATCGCGGTCACGAACACGGGAGCGGCGGTGCTCGACAGCCTCACGATCGTGGACACGCTCTCGCCCGTGGTGCGGAACGTGACCACGACCCAGCCGGGCTTCCCCGCGCCGGTCGTGGTAAGCGTGGCGAGTGGAACGCGGTACGTGTGGAGCTCGGCGGGGCTGAACCTCCTGCCCGGCTTCACGGCGACGATCACCGTGGACGGCGTCATGGGGACCGTCTGCGTCCCGACGGTCGTGTCGAACACGACCTATGTCGCGGCCCGGGACGTCCTGAACTGCGCAGAGGTCCGCGGGTTCTCCAACGGCGTGGCGTCCGTGATCCAACCGCCCGTGCTCGGGGTCACGATTGTGAAGACCCAGACCCCGGCCTCGCCCGCTTCGGGCGCCGCGGTCACCTACCGGATCGTGGTGGCCAACACGGGGACCATGACGGTCACGTCGCTCACGGTGACGGACACGGTCTCGCCCGTGGTGACGGGCGCGACCGGCGCCCAGCCGGCCGGGTTTGGCGCGGCGGCGGTCACGAGCCTGCCGTCGGGGACGCTGTTCGCGTGGGGCAACGACACCACGAGCCTGGCCCCGGGCCGGGCGTTCACGTTCACGATCACGGGGGTGGCGGGTACCCTGTGCGCCGACACGCCGGTCTCGAACTCGGCCTACGTGGTCGCGGCCGGATTCTGCGGGTCCACTGCCGCGGGCACGGGCCCGTCGACGGGCTTCGTGCTGACGGCCCCAGTCCTCACCTTCTCGGTGGTCTACACCCAGACGGGCGGGACCGCGGCGGGCGGGGCGATCCGATACCAGATCGCGATCCGGAACCTGGGCACGGCCCCGATCGACAGCCTGACGGTCGTGGACACGCTCTCGCCGGCCGTGCAGGGCGTCACGACGATCCAGCCGGGGTTCCCGGCCCCCGCGGTCACGAGCGAGGCGGGGTCCGGCACCCGGTACGTGTGGAGCGTGACCGGGCTGAACCTCCTGCCGGCGCAGACGGTCACGATCACCGTGGACGGGGTGATCGGCACGGCCGGATGCTCGTCGGTCGCCGTCTCGAACACGGCCTTTGTCGTCGCGCGTAACGCGTGCACCGAGGTGAACGCGTTCTCGAACCCCGTCGGGTCCCTCGTCCAGCCGCCCGTGCTCTCGCTCACGGCGGTGCAGACCGTGACCCCGGCGTCCCCGGCCACCGGGGTCCCGGTAACGCTCCGGATCGTGGTGACGAACACGGGGACGGCGCCGGTCACGACGCTGGCCGTGGTCGACACGATCCCGGCCCTGCTCACCGGCCCGCTGGTCCCGTCCGCCCCCGCGGGATTCACACTCGCCGGGCCGGCGTCGGTAGCCGGCGGCACGCTCTTCGTCTGGGAAGCCGCCGGGGCCTCGCTCGCGCCCGGGGCCAGCTTCACCTTCACGATCACGGGCGTCGCGGGTGTCGTGGCCGTGCCGACGGCGACCGGTAACACGGCCTTCGTGACCGCGACGGGAACCTGCGCCAGCGCGGCCGTGACGATGCCCGGCGGGTTCATGGTCAACACAACCGGCCTCGCCCAGCTGGCCGCGGTGCTGACGGTCCAGCCGTGGGTCCAGGCCGGCCAGCACTGCACCGTCCTGCTCACCGTCTCCAACACGGGGACGGGACCGGCCACGGTCAGCCCCACGTTCTGGGTCACGATCGGTGCGTCCCTCGTGAGCGTGAGCTATGGACCATGGCCGCCCGGCCCCGTCACCATCGCGCCGGGGACGTGCCAGACCTTCTGGTGCTCCTATGCCGCGAACACTCAGGGGACTGTCGAGTTCGCCGCCTCCGGATCGGGCACCGACACCGGCACCGGGCTTCCCGTCTCCGCCAGCGCGACCGTCTCCATCCCGATCACGCCGCGCGGGGTCCCGTGCTACCTGACCGGCGGCTCGCGCGGGGTCATCAACCCGGCGGCAGGCCAGAAAGCCACGTTCTGGTTCCGCAGCCCGAAGACCGGCCGGTGCACGGTCATCATCTATAATCTCCAAGGCTGGCGGGTCTGGACGGGCGGCGGCAACATCCCGGCCAATGGTTCGTACGGCGTGACCTGGAACTGCAAGTCCCGGGGCGGCAGTTACGTGTCGCCGGGCGCGTATGCCGCGCTCTGCGGAGATCCGAGCGGCAAGCAGTACCTGATCAGGTTCAATGTCGGTCAGAAGGCGCGGCGCCGGTGAGCAGGATGCGGGTGATCCGCCTACTCGCGGGGCTCGCGGTCGCGGCGCGCTCCAGCGGAGCCCTGGCGGCCCAAGGCACCGACGCCGTGAACGCGCTCAACAAGGTCGAGGCCGCGCGCGCGCAGGCGTTCGGCGGAGCCGCCGTCGCCATCGGCAACGACCCCACGCTGGTCTGGCTCAACCCCGCCGCCAGCGCGCAGGTGGCCGGCGGCTCGATCACGGTCAGCGCCCAGCGCGGCTACTTCGGCGACGCCATGGGCCAGGCGCTCGTGGCCACGCCCGTCGGGGAGGGCATGCTGACGGCCGGCGTACTGTACTTCGACGCGGGCGAGGGCGAGATGTACTCCGAGGACCTCACCCAGCTCTGGCGGACGAAGCTCCAGCAGGATGTCGTGGGCGCGGTCGGTTTCGCGGCGCCGCTCTCGCCGCGGGTGACCAGCGGGGCCATGCTCAAGGTCCTGCACAGCCGCCTCGCCGAGTCGATGACGGCCAGCTCCCTCACGGGCGACGTGGGCGTCCAGACCCGGGTGCAGGACTGGCTGAAGCTCGGGTTCGCGGCCTCCAACATCGGCACGCCCCTCCGGTACGCCGGGGACGCCGTGGCCTCCCCCGCCGCCCTGCGCGTCGGCGCCGCCGGCGGGTGGCGCCTGCACCTGAGCGGGGGGAGCCGCCCGGACACCCTCATCGTCGTCGGCGACGCCGAGATGCAGGGCGCCTCCGGGCTGGTCTCGTGGCGCGGCGGGATCGAGTACCAGGTCCGCGGGATGGTCGCCGTGCGGGCGGGCTTCCGGGCGGGCGCGGCCCGTGAGCCCAGCACGTACTGCGGCGGCGTCGGGTTCCGGGTGGGCGCGTGGCGGCTGGACTACACCGTCCGGTACAACCGGATAGTCGACCTGCCACAGACCCTGAGCCTCACGGTCGCCCTGCCTGGCGGCCATGCGGCCTCCCCGGTGACGCCGACGGTCCAGCCGGCCATGCCGGCCCCCGCGCCGGCCAATCCGGCGCTACCCGATTCCGAGACCTCGATCTACCTGCCCGTCTCGCCCGACCCCGGCATGGCTCCGGTCCCGCCGGAGCCCGAGACGATCCCGCCGGAGCCCCGTGGCCCGTCGCAGGAGCTCGAACAGGACCTGAACCGGTCGCTGGACGAGCTCATGCAGCCCCCGCCGATCCCGACCGAACCCCGGTAGGGACCGCCCCGGGGAGCCGGAGCGGGTAAGATGATCCGAGCATGAAACTCCACGTCCGGCTGGCCCTCCCGCTGTTCGCCGTCGCGCTCGCAGTGACGCTCGCCGGGACCCTGGGCACCGCGCGCCTGCTGGGGTCGACCTTCGGGTTCGCCCTGGACGCCCAGGGCCGCCAGTTCGCCGCGATCACGGACAGCCTCCTGCGCGGCCGCTCCGCGGGCCTGACGGACACGGCCATCGCGCTAGCGGGGGCGGGCGACTTCAACACCGGGGCGCGCGCCAAGGCCAAGGACCTGCGTCTCGACCTCGCCGGCTGGCACGACGCCGCGGGAAAGTACACGCGCGCGGTCGGCCCCCGGCCCAACCACGCCGACCTCAAGGGGCTGGCCCTCCTCGCGCCGACGGCCACCGTCAGCATGAGCTCGTCCCCCATGCTCATCCGCGCGGGCGACGTCCTGATGGTGGTCGGGATCGTGCCGGGGAAGGACCCGTGGTCCTTCGGCGTCGTCGGCCACCGCCTCGGCAAGGCCTGGGCGAACGCCCTCGCGGAACTGCTGGTCGTGGACGTCACCCTCGTGGCGGGCGGCCGGACGGTGGCGACCACGGTCCCGCCCGGCGCCGACCACGCGGACTTCCACCCCGTCGAGCTCACGCTGTCGACGACGGGCCAGTGGCCCATGACTTTCACCTTCCATGTCCCCGCGCGGCCCGCCGTCCTCGCCCGGCGCCGGGCGCTGGCGGCCACCGTGGGCGGCGGCCTCGGGTTGCTGCTCGCCGCGCTCGCCTTCTACTGGTGGACGGTCCTCCGGATCACGCGCCCGATCCGGGAGATGGCCGAAGCCGCCCAGCGCATCTCGGCCGGCCACCTTGACGAGCGCCTGCCCGCCGACGCGCCCGCGGAGCTCGGGACCCTCGTCCGGCAGTTCAACGCGATGGGCACCGCCCTCAAGGCCGCGCAGGACAAGCTCGTCCACTCCGCCAAGCTCTCGAGCGTCGGCGCCATGGTCGCCGGCATCAGCCACGAGCTCAACAACCCCCTCTGGGGCCTGCTCGGGAACGCCGAGGCCCTGGATCCGCTCATCGCCGCCGGCGCGCCCGGCCGCGAGGAGCTGGACGCCATCCTCATGGAGGGGCGGCGGATGAAGCGCGCGCTCGCGGACCTCCGCGGGTTCGTGCGGCCCGCGGTCACCGAGCGCGCCCGCCTCGACCTCAACGAAGTCGCCGCCGAGGTCCTGGCCCTCATCCGCCACGAGGCCGAGAAGGCCGGCATCGCGTGCCGCACCGAGTTCCGGGCCGGCGGCGCCGCCGTCGTCGCCTCCGGAGACGAGCTCCGCCAGGTCGCGCTGAACCTCGCGCTCAACTCCCTCCAGGCGACGCCCGTGGGCGGCACGCTGACCTTCTCGACCACGATCGAGGAGGTCGCCGGCCACCGCACCGCGCGGCTCGCGGTCACGGACACCGGGCACGGATTCCCGGTCGATCTCCTGCCGAAACTCACGGAGCCGTTCTTCACCACTAAGCCCGGCCACATGGGACTCGGCCTCGCGATCAGCCACGAGATCGCGACCCGGCACGGCGGCCACCTCGTGCTCGCGAACCGGGACGGTGAGCGGGGCGCGGTCGCGACACTCGCCCTGCCCGCCGCCCCCGAGGAGGGCACGGTGCCGCAGGCACCGAAGGCCCCGTCCGGGGCGCCATGACCGGGGCCCGCATCCTCGTCGCCGACGACGAAGCCACGATCGTGACCATGCTCGGCCGGATCCTGAAGGCCGAAGGGCACACGGTGTTCACGGCGGCCGGCGGAACCGAAGCCTGCGAGACCGGGGAGCGGGAGCAGGTGCATCTCGCGCTCGTGGACCTCACGATGCCCGATCGCTCCGGAATCGAGGTCCTGAAATGCCTCAAGGAGCGGCTCCCGGAGGCCCGCGTCATCATCATGACCGCCTACGCTTCCGCCGAAACCGCGGTCGAGGCGATGAAGCTCGGGGCGCTCGACTACCTCATCAAGCCGATCGCGACCGACGAGCTCAAGCTCCAGGTCCGCCGGGCGATCGCCGAGCTAGCCCTCTCGCAGGAGAACCGGGCCCTGCGCACGGAGCTCGAGCGGCTCGCCCCCGGCGGGGAGATCATCGGGACCTCGCCGGGCCTCCGGGAAGCCGTCGACCTCGCGGCGCGCGTCGCCGACGCCCCCTCCCCCGTCCTCGTGCTCGGGGAAAGCGGCACCGGCAAGGAGCTGATCGCGCGGGCGATCCACCACGCCGCGACCGCCCGGCGGGGCCCATTCCTCGCCATCAACTGCGGGGCGCTGGCGGAGTCCCTGCTCGAACGCGAACTATTCGGCCACGAGAAGGGAGCGTTCACGGGCGCGGACGCCGCCCAGCCCGGACTGCTCGAAGCGGCCGCCGACGGGACCATCCTGCTCGACGAGATCGCGGAGATGTCCCCGGCCCTTCAGGTCAAGCTCCTGCGCGTCCTCGAGGGCGGCGAGTTCATGCGCGTCGGCGGTACGCGGCCCCTGCGGTGCCACGCCCGGTTTGTCGCCGCCACGAACAAGGACCTCGCCCGCGAGGTCACGGCGGGGAAGTTCCGCCAGGACCTCTACTACCGGCTCAACGTCCTGGCCATCAAGCTCCCGCCCCTGCGCGACCGCGGTGATGACGTCCTCGTCATCGCCGAGCACTACCTCGCCCGGTTCGCGGCGGGACGGACGATGACGCTGTCCGCGGACGCGCGCGCCGCCCTGCGCGCACACACGTGGCCGGGGAACGTGCGCGAGCTGCGCAACGTGATCGAGCGGGCGGTCCTGCTCGGCTGCGGGAGCGAGATCGCCGCGACGGACCTCGCTATGGACGGCTCGGCGTCCATCGAGGACCAGCGGCTCGCATCGTGGGCCGCCCTGCCGCACCAGGAGGCCAAGGACGCCTTCGAGCGCTGGTACATCGAGCGCGCCTTCCGCGCCGGTGGCGGCAATGTGACCAGGACCGCGGAGAAGTTCGGGCTGGACCGCAAGAACCTCGAGGACAAACTCAAGAAATACGGACTGAAATAGGGCGCCTCTCGCGCCGGGGCATTTCCACCCCACCCCGGGGAGGTCTTTCCCCACCCCCACCGCCGATCCTCTATATACAGTGCCCTGGTTCCCGGCACGGGAGATGCATAGATAAGGCAGGATGTCGAGATTGGGTGGAATCGGGAGCGCGGGCAGAACGGCGGGGGCTGCCGTGGCGATGGCGCTGGCGGCCCTAGCGCCCGCCCCCGGTCTGAGCGTGAGCTACCAGATCATCGCCCCCCCTACCGTCGGGTGCGGTGCCCCGTTCTGGATCACGGTCGTCGTCCTCGATGTCTCGGGCGTCACGCGGGTCGACTACTGCGGCACGATCGCGTTCACCTCGACCGACCCCGCCGCCCGGATTGAGGGGCTGGCGATGGGCGCGTACACCTACACGTGGACGAGTTCTCTCGCCTGCTCGGGGGCGCCCAACGACAATGGCGTCAAGCTCTTCGTCAACGTGGTACTGCCCTCTCCCGGTCCCCAGACGATCACGGCCGTGGACACGATCGACGGATCGATCACGGGCCTCCTCTCGGTCATGGTCGTCTGCGCGGACGTCAAGCTCTGGGGCTCCCCCGCCTCCGTCATGGCAGAAACCGGCCAGACCGTCCGGTTCCGCGCCTGCTGGAGCAACTACTCGACGGGGTCCGCGTTCGCGTTCACGATCACGGACCCGGTGCCGCTGGGGGCCTCCTTCGTCCCCGAGGCGTCGATCGCGAACCTGGACGCGGGCAACACGGCCGGCGTCCCGCTCACGGTCGGGTACTCGACCTCGCCCACGCCGACCGCGCCGCCGGCGGACTCCTTCGTCACCGGCAACCCGGTCGCGGGAACCCGGTGGCTGCGATGGACGGCGCCGCTGGCGGGCGTCGGCACCACGGGTTGCGGGTGCTTTCGGGTGAAGGTGCAATGACGATCAAGCGGTACGCCACCATGATCCTCCTGGCCACGGCCCTCCTCGCGGCGGGCGGCGCGTATGCCTGGCTCGAGACCGGGACCCTGCTCACGAACGCGGCATCCGCGACTTACCAGAACTACGGCGGCCAGTCGACGGTCACCTACTCGGCCACGATGCGCGTGGTCGTCATGAACCCGTACCTATTCGTCTGGAAGGACTGCACCCCCACGTACGTGACCACGATCGGCGGGTACGTGACCTACACCCTCAGTTTCTCCAACGGGGGCGCCAACTCGGCCTTCAACGTCACGCTCAACGACATCATGCCCAACGGCAGCGGCGTTTGGTGGATCGGCTATGCGGGGCACGGGGCCTGGTCCGGCACGGGAGTCCCGGCGCCCTCGTGGAGCGCCAACGGCACGACCTGGGCGCCGGGCACGCCCGGCTTTGGCCAGCAAGGGCCGCTCTCGCTTCGCTGGATCGTGCCCAGCCTCCCCGCCGGGGCCAGCGGCATCGTGACCTACGTGGTGTCGCTCGGATGAGGACCCGGGCGATCATCTCCATAGCTTCGCTCGCGGTGCTGCTGGCCACCATCCGGCCGGCCGCCGCTTCGCTCTCCTCGGGACTCCTCCTCACGAACTTCGTCTCGGCCACCTACGCCCTCATCGAGGGGGACGGTGTCGACATGTCCGGTCCAGGCACGAACGTGATCAACATACCCAACGCCGCGACCGCGTGGGTGCTGGTCACGGACTCCCCGCAGCTGTGCATGCAGGGCTGGAAGCGCGCGATCGCGGACGGAGCGGGCACCCCGCTTCCGCCCCCGGGCACGCGCGCTCCGGGCGACCTCCTTTGCTTCGAGATCGGGTTCTCGAACTGCGGCGACTTCACGGGATGGTCGGTCCATATCACTGACGTTCTCCCCGCGAACGTGGTGAAGACGGCAACACTTCCGGGGGGCCTCTGGGTAGGCGGCGGATACCAGTCCATCCTGACGCCATGGGCAACGAGCATCGGAGGTCCCTGGTACACGTACTCGAACACGGGGCTCGTACAGCCCCTGTATCTGCGCTGGATTCTGGGCAAGGTCGGCCTCCACAAGACCGGGTACGTCCGGTACTGCGTGACGGTGCTCTGATGGCGCGCGGGGGGTTCTCGGTCTGCCTTCTCGTGCTCTGGACCACCTTCTGGCCGTCCTCCGGCCGGGCCGCCACCGCGTGGGGCACTGTCATCACTAACGTGGCGACAATCACGATGAGCTCCGGAGCCCCCGATTTCGTCGGCTACCAGCTCCCCTACAACATGACCTGCACCGTGCCGATCATGCCCGCCTCCTCAATCCGGGTCCTGAAGTACGTGGTGCCGGCCATCGAGAGCCCGGGCGGGACGCTGACCTACACGATCTGGTACGTCAACCGGTCCGCCAGCGCGTCCTCATTCAACATCGTCGCCACCGACGCCCTCCCGGCGAACGTCGCCTACGACCTCGGACGGGGGTCCTGGAACGGCGGATCGGGGGGCACATGGGCGTCCTTGTACTCGTCGAACAACGTCACTTACGCCGGCGGCCAGCCGGCGGCTGGCCAATCCGAACCCTGCTACCTCCGCTTCGTCCTGGACTGGCTTGGTCCCGCCAAGAGCGCGCTCATCTCCTATTCGGTGACGATCCGGTGAAACCGGCAAGCGCCGCGCGGGTCCTCGCAGCCGTCGCCGGGCTCTCATTCAGCCTCCCTGTCCCTGCATGCGCCGCGACCGCGGCCGGGTCTATCATCACCAACCTGGTCTCGGTCTACTGGTGGAACGAACTTAGCCAGACGGTCACCGGGGCGCCCATGTCGGACACGCAATCGGCCGCGTACGCGACCGTAGGGGGTTTCGCGAGCGCGGTTTCGGGGACCTCGGATCGGGTCTCGGCGGCCCCGGGCGACATCGTCACGCGTACGATCACCTACTCGATACCCGCCAGCGTATCCGCCGCCACGCTCGTCCTCTTCGACACGCTCCCCCCGTACGTGCACTACGTAGCGGGGAGCGCATCGATCGCGCCGGATCCGGGCTGGGACCCGGACCCGGGGCCGCCCGGACACGTGCGGTGGACGATAGCGGGCCCGTTCCCGTCCGGGGTATCCGGCGAGATCACGTACCAGTACTCCGTGGACTGGGGAGCCGGCGAGATATTCGAGCCCGGCAGCGGCGACGTCGCGGCGCCGGAAGCGTACCCGCTCCTGGCCCGGCCTCTCCTCTCCTGGGCCGGCGGCACGCCCGGTGGACTCCTCGGGGCCACGTCCACGGTTTTCGTCGACTGGTTCGAGTTCATCAAGACGGGCCCGCCCGGCGGAAGCGAGGTCGCGTACACGATCATGGTCCGCAACAAGTCCGCGGCCAAGACCTGGTTCGGAGTCACGGTCTGGGACACGGTACCTGCCGCCCTCGACGTCTGGGCGCCCGGCTACGGGTTTGGCGACCCCTGCAATACGTGGAGCATGACGCCGACCGGCTGTCCCGCCGGGTCGCCGTCCTGGACCACGGCGGGTGGCCGGACGCTTTTGCGCTGGAACCTCGGCGCCCTCGGCCCCGGCCAGAGCGTCTATCTCGTCTGGCAGGCCCGGCTCGATCCCGCGGTCACATCCGCCACCACCGTGGACAACATCGCCGCGGTGGCGGCAGCCGGCCAGCCCGGTCCCGGCGGCACCGGCGCCTCCGGCGCGAACTGCTTCGCGGTCGCTTCCCTGCCTCTTGTGCCGGGCTACACTCCTCCCGGGGCCCCGCCCGGCCTGACCGCGCGGCACCTCGGAGGATCGATCGGTCTATCGTGGAGCACTGCGGCGGCCGGGTCGTCACCGATCACGGCCTACCTCATCTACCAGGCAACCTGCGCGACCTGTGCCGGCTACGCGTACGACATGGTCTGGGCGCCCAAGGCCAAGTACGTGGACGTGTATATCGTTCCCTACGACCCCTACTGGTACGAGATCACGGCGCTCGACGAGACCTGGGTAGAGAGCCCGCCGTCGCCGCGCGCGATGGCAGCATACGGTCCGTGCACGGACCCGTCCTGGTACCCGCGGGCCCCGATGTTGTCGGTGGAGGCCGACAATCCCGCCGTAGCGTCCATCGGCGGCAGGCTGGTTCTGGCCGGGGGACTCGACGTGGAGGTGTTCGACCCCGCGATGGAGACCTGGACGGCCGGCGCACCCCCGCTCAACGAGGAATACGAAGTCGCCTCGGCGGCGCTGAATGGAACGCTCTTCGTCGCGGGGGGGTACGGCCCGGCCAGCGGGTGGACCCCCGTGAACACGGTCAACGCCTACGGCGCCGGCACGGATTCGTGGTCGACACTCGCGTCGATGCCCACGGCCCGTTGGTGCGCGACAGGCGCCGCGGCGAACGGCAAGTTCTACGTGATCGGCGGCTTCGATTCGTCGAGCACCGGGCTGTCCACGGTGGAGGAGTACGATCCCGCGACCAACTCTTGGGCGACGAGGTCTCCGATGCCGACGGCCCGGGGCCTCTCCGCTGCGGCCACGGCGGGGGGCAAGATCTACGTGATTGGCGGTTACCCGGACTACGGGGTGAACGACGCGTACGACACCGTCGAGGTCTACGACCCCGTCCTCGACTCCTGGGCCACGGCACCGGCGATGCCGGTGCCCAAGGCCGGGCTCTCGGCGGCGGTCGTCGGCGGTTCGATCTACGTAATCGGCGGCGACTACAGTTGGGTTCCCACTTCGTCGGTGGACGTGTTCGACACTGCGACGAACTCGTGGACCCCCGCGTGCCACCTCAACACGCCGAGGACCTGGGCGGGCGCCGCCGCGATTGGAGGCACCGTCTACGTCATGGGCGGATTCGACGGTGGCTGGGCGCCTCTCAACACGGTCGAGGCCACGTCCCCTTCGGGCCCGCCGCCGACCCCACCGTCCGCTCCGGGGACGTTGACCGCACTGGGCGGACCCGGGCTGGTCCAACTGGAGTGGAGCCCCGCCGTACCCGGCACCTACCCGGTGGCCGGCTACGACCTGTACCGGTCCACGTGCTCGGCCTGCGGGTTCACGATCCTCGGAGTCATCGGCGCCGGGGCCACGTCGTTCTCGGACTACGGCGTGCCGTCCTGTGACACGGCTTGGTACAAAATCCAGGCGCTGGATACGCTTGCCAACGTGGGCCCATTCAGCGTGACGATCTCGGGGGCTCCGACCTGCGCGCCGGTCACGGGCCTCGCGGTCACGGCCGTGAAGACGATGAACCCCGCCGCGCCCGGGCTCGGCACGCCCGTGACGTTCCAGATCGTGGTCACGAACTCGGGCGCCCAGACGATCACGGATCTCACGGTCGTGGACACGGTCTCGCCGCTCATCGTGAACCAGGTGGCGGGGACCCCGGCGGGGTGGGCCGCGCCCGCGGTGACCTCGGTTGCCTCGGGTACCCGGTACATGTGGAGCTCGGCGGGGCTGACATTCCTGCCCGGCACCTCGACCACGTTCACGATCAGCGGCAACATCGGGGTGTTCCTCTGGCCCCCGGCAGTCTCGAACACGGCCTTCGTCACCGCCAGCGGGCCGGCCGGCGCGACTTCGATCTCGACCAACGTAGTCGGTAGTGTCATCCAGCCGCCGGTGGCCTCGCTCTCGGTCGTGAAGTTGCAGACTCCGGCGGCGCCGGTCACGGGCGGGCCCGTGTCCTACCGGATCGTGATGACCAACACGGGTTCGGCGACACTCGACAACGTGTCGATCATGGATACGCTGCAGGCCGTGATCACCGCCGTCACGACGGACCAACCGGCGGGGATGGGCCTACCGGTCGTCGCCGACGCCGGATCCGGTACCCGGTACGTCTGGACCAGTGCCGGGCTCACATTCCTGCCCGGACAGAGCCTGACCGTCACGATCACGGGCACCGTGGGCACCGTGGCCGTGCCAACCGCGGTGAGCAACACGGCCTACGTCACCGGCTGGTGCTCGTGGATGATTGGGCTCGGATCGGCGGCCGCCTACTCGCCCGTCATCGGGTTCGTCGTGGCGCCGGTCACGATGTGCGCACCGGCCCTCGACCTCTGGGAGAGCACCCCGGTGCCGCAGAACGCGAAGGCGGGCGATGTAGTCGAGTACCGGATCTCGTTCTCCAACACGACGGACTGCACGGGATGGTCGGTCGTGATCACAACGCAGGGGGGATCGTTCTCGAACCGGGTCAAGACGGTCACGCCCCCCGGTTCCCTCTGGGTATCGGGAGGCTTTGGTGCGGTTCTGCCCCAGTGGGCCAACAGTCTCAACGGGCCCTGGAACGCGACATCGGACAACGGACAGACCGAGCCGCTTTACCTGCGCTGGATACTCGGCCGCGTGGGGCTCCACAAGTCCGGGTTCATCCGGTACCAGGCCCAGGTCCTGCCGGGATCGTGCCAGCTCCTGCCCGCGTACGCCTCGGCAACGCTGACGAGCGGGTTCCCCGACTTCATACCGTACATCGTGCCCTACACGGCCTCCGCTACCGGGAATCAGCTCTGTGACCCGCCGGCCGCACCGCTTACGCTCTCGGCGGTCGGCGGAGTCGGCCAGATCGTGCTCGGCTGGACTCCCGCCGCTCCAGGAGCCAATCCGCTTACCGCGTACGAGATATTCCGGTCCACGTGTGGCGGATGCGCGTACGTCTCCGTCGCGACCGTGGGATCCTGGCTCGCGCAGTGGGCCGACACGACCGTGCCCGTCGGTGTCGTGAGCACCTACGAGGTCCTGGCTCGCGACGCAGTCGGGATCACGGGCATTCTGTCCGTCCCCTCGGGCAACGCGACTCGCCTGCCGCCTCCGGACGCGGTGCTGACGGCGTCGGCGGCGGCGCCGATGACCGAGTACGTCGGCAACACGTTCAACGTCGTCGTCACGATCCACAACACGGGAACGGGGGCGGCGAACGCCGTGACGCCATCGCTCGGCGTGGCGGCCGGGGCCCCCTTCGTCTCCCTCATGTCCGGCCCGATCCCGACGGGGCCCTTTGCCATCCCGGCTGGCGGCTCTTCGAGCTTCACGTGGGTGTACCGGGCCGACGGCGCTGGGCCGGTATCGTTCGCAGCATCGGGGGCGGGCACCGACCTCAACACGGGGCTCCCCCTCGGCAGTGCCTCGTCGACGGCGAACGTCGCGCTGAGCCTGACGCCGACGGGGACCGTGGTCATCATCGGCGGGCCGACTGGCCCGATCGACCCCACCCTCGGCCAGCAGGTCGCGATCACGGTATGGCCGTCGGGCGCCGGGACGATCACGGTCCGGATCTACGACATGGGCGGGACGCTCGTGCGGACGATGATGGCGTCCACCGGAGGCGGCGGCGTGACCTTCTACTGGAACGGACGGGACAACGGCGGCGCGATCGTGCCGCCGGGCGGGTACCCGATCCAGATCCTGGGGCCGGGCGTGAACAAGACGGACATGCTGGGAGTGCTGTACTGATGCGGCTCCTGTGGACCCTCGCGCTGGTGCCGGCGCTCGCCGCGGCGGGGACGTCGCCGATCAACGTCCTCAACAAGGTCGAACCGACGCGGACGCAGTCCATCGGCGGCGCGGGAGTCGCGATCGGCGTCGACCCCACGCTGGTCTGGATCAACCCGGCCGCGGCCGTGCACTGCGACGGGGCGTCGCTCACCATGGAGGGCCAGCAGGGCTTCTTCCGCGAGACCACCGGACAGGCCCTGTGGGCGACCCCGCTTCGCGGGGGGGTCGTCTTCGCCGGCGCCCTCTACTACGACGCCGGGACGGCCAAGATCGCGGACTCGACCGGAGCCCTGCGGAGCTACGACCTCCAGCAGGACTTCGCGGGCATGATCGGGTACGCGGCTCCGATCTCGAAGACCGTGTCGTCGGGCGTGACGCTCCAGTGGCTCCGCAGCGAGCTGTTCAACCGCTCTTCGAGTTCGCTCAACGGCGACGGCGGCGTCCAGATCGCGATCAGCCGCTACCTCAAGGTCGGATTCGCGCTCCAGCACGTGGGCACGAAGCTCACGTACCTCAACCACGACATCGATCTGCCCACGACGGCGCGGGTTGGAGTCGCACTCGGCATGCGGCCGGCCGAGCTCCTGCCCTTCATGGGATCGAAGGACACGCTCGTCGCCGTCCTGGACGCCGTCCAGCCCGTGGTGGAAAAGAAAGCTTACTGGAAGACGGGCATTGAATACCGTTGGCAACGGCTCATCGCGCTCCGGGCCGGGGCCAACGGCGGAGGCCGCGTGGAGCTCTCGAACTACGCCGCCGGGTTCGGGCTGCGGTTCGGCCGGTTCCGGCTGGACTACGGAATCCGGTTCGGCCATGCGTTCAGCAACCCGCAGACGCTTTCGCTGACCGTCGCCCTCCCGTCCCTCGGGGCCTCCGCGCCGGCGCCGGCCGCATCGCTCTCGCCGGCCGCGCCCGGGCCGTCCGCCCCGCCACAGTACGGCGGGCCGACCCTGCCGGTGGAGCCGGAGGAGTTGGCCCTGCCGACGGAACCCGAGCCCACCGGGACGCCGGAGACCACCCAGGTGGCGCCGCCGCCCGTGCCGCCCGCGCCGCGGTCGGACGAGGGCGGGCTCATCGACGACCTCAACCGCCAGCTCGACGAGCTTATTCACAAGGGCTCGTCGGGAAAGTAGCCAACGGCGTGGGCGGCGCGATCCCGGCGCTGTCCCTCGTTCTCGCGATTCTAAACCCGTCTCCCGCCCGGACCGACGACACGTTCGTCACCCCGTCGCTGCGATGCTCGGGCGGCTGGACGGACAACGCGAACGGCGGCGTGGACGATCCGACGGCCGGGCGGCCGCCCGTCCCCGCCCCGTTCGTCCTCGTCGAGCCGGGGATCCGGATCGGCGACAGGCCGGTCCCCCGGGTCCAGGCCGGCGCCGGGTACCGGGCCGGCGTAGAGCGGTACCGCGCGGCCGGCGACGAGAACGCCTTCGCCCACCGGGTTGATGGGACAGTCACGGTCGAGCCGGTAGGGCCGGCCTGGACCGCCGAGGGGTCATGGGATCGCAAGGACTACCCCGCCGCGCACGGGGCGCTCTCGTACCGGGCGGGACGCGGCGGGATCTCGGCCTCCCTGCCGCTCGATGGGGACCTCGGCACGATGGCAACCGCGGGCTGGGCTCTCACGCAGTGGCGGTGGCCCGGCGACCGGTATCCGGTGGGTGACGGCTCCGCAACGGCGGGGCGCGCCGACCTCACGAACCGGGGTTCGGTCGGCATCCGCCGGCGGCTTGGGAGTCGCGTCGTCGCCGGCCTCCAGGCGCTCTGGGCGCAGAACCGGAGCCGCGCGCTCGGAGCCGGGCCCGCCGGCCTCCGCGAGCGGTTCTCGTGGGCCGGCCCCGGCGCCATCGTCTCGGCCGGCGTCGCGCCCTCGGGGTGCACGATCCTGACGGTGGCCGCGCAGGTGCAGTCGCGCGGCTACCGGGACTGGATCGCGGGGACCCCGCCCGCCCGCGTGACCGGCCAGGCGCTCGCGCTCGCGGCCTCGGGGTCCTGGGCCTGCACCCGGCTCGTCTCGGTCGTCGCGGACTACGCGTACCTGCGCCACGATGCCGCCGACCCCGCCCTGCGGCTGCGCGCCCAGCGCGTGAGCCTCGGGGTCCGCATCGCCCCGCGGCTTCCCCTGTAACGCGCTTGCAGGAAACAGCCCGGTGCGGGATAGTATACGTATATGTATATCAGACCTAACCGGGCGTGGACGCCATGGACCTGAGCCGCCTCGAGCGGATCCGCGCGAAACCGTGGTTCACGGCGGCCGACGCCGCGCGCGCGCTGGGCCTCCGCCGGGCGTCGGCCCGCGTCGCCGTATCGCGATGGTGCCGGCGCGGCCTCCTCCACCGGCTGAAGCACGACTTCTACGTCTACGCGCCCGACTGGTCGTCGCGGTCGATCGAGGAGCGGTTCCGGATCGCGGCGTTCCTGCGCGTGCCCTCCTACGTCTCGCTCCAGACCGCGCTCGGATACCACGGGGTCTCCACCCAGGTCCAGCGCGACGTCGTCGAAAGCGTGTGCCTGCGCCGGCCCAGCCGCCACCGGGCGGGAGGAGCTGAGTTCCGGTTCCACAAGACCCGGCCGGCCCTGTTCGGGGGCTTCACGCGGGAGGACGGGTTCTTCATAGCCACCCCGGAGAAGGCCCTCGTCGACGCCGTGCATCTCACGCAATGGGGATCGTACGCGCTGGATGCGGCGGCCCTGTCCCTGCGCCGGTTCGATCGCGGGAAACTGCTCGCCGCCCTTCGTCCGTATCCGCGGCAGACGGCGGATGCCGTGAGATCCCTATGCAGGATTTGATCGCGCAGGAACGCTTCGAGATGGCCGTCCTCGAGACGCTGCACAGCGCGCAATTGCTCCCGCGGCTCATCTTCACCGGCGGGACCATGCTCCGGCTGTGCCACGGCCTGGGCCGGTATTCGGTGGACCTGGACTTCTGGACCCCGCCCCGGACCGCCCCCGTCCGCCTGTACGCGGCCCTGCACCGGGCGCTCGCGGCCCGGTACACGATCCGGGACGCGGCCAACAAGCGGTTCACGCTCCTGTTCGAGCTCAGGAGCCCGGACGCGCCCCGGGCGCTCAAGGTCGAGGTCCGGAAGGACGTCCCCCGGGTGCACACCGAGCCCGCCCTCGCGTACAGCATCCACTGGCCCCGGCAGGTGCTCGTGACCTCCGTCGCCCTGCCCGACTTCATGCGCCGGAAGGCGGACGCCTTCCTCGCCCGACGGGAGATCCGGGACGCCTTCGACATTGAACACATGCTCAAACGGGGCGTGCCCGTCGTCGAGACCCCGGCACGGGCCCGCGCCCTGCTGGCGGCCCTCGGGTCGCTGACGCGCGCGGATTACACCGTGAAGCTGGGCTCCCTCCTCGAACCCGCACTCCGCCGATACTACGTCCGCGAGAACTTCGTCCTGCTCGCGGGCACCCTTCGGCAGACCGCCGCGAACGCCAGGGCCCGGTGACGCCGCCCAAGGGCGCGGGGCCTTGGAGTACGATAGGCGGGTGATCATTCTCGGGATCGAATCGTCATGTGATGAGACCGCGGCCGCGGTCGTGACCGACGGCCCCCGCGGCCCCCGTCTGCTCTCCAGTGTCGTCGCCTCCCAGATGGCCGTCCACCGCCCCTACGGCGGCGTCGTCCCCGAGCTCGCGTCGCGCAGCCACATCCGGTTCATCACCGAGGTCATAGAGGGCGCCATCAAGCGTTCCCGCGTGTCCCTGGGCAGGATCGACGCCGTGGCCGCCACCGCCGGACCCGGCCTGCCGGGCTCCCTGCTCGTGGGGCTGACGGCGGGCAAGGCGATGGCGTTCCTGCTGGCCAAGCCGTTCATCGCAGTCAACCACACCGAGGCGCACATCTACTCGGCCTTCCTCGGGGAGCCGGGCCTCCGGCCGCCCCTGCTCGCGCTCGTGGCCTCGGGCGGCCACACGGAGCTGATCGCGATGCCGAAGATCGGCGTCTTCCGGATCCTGGGCCGCACCCGCGACGACGCCGCGGGCGAGGCCTACGACAAGGTGGGCAAGCTGCTGGGGCTCGGGTACCCCGGCGGGCCCGGGGTCGAACGGCTCGCCCGGGGCGCCCGCACGGCGACCCGCCTGCCGGTGGCGCACATGAAGGACGGGAGCCTCGACTTCTCGTTCTCGGGGCTCAAGACCGCGGTGCGGCTCGCTGTCCCGGCGACGAAGGGGCGGGCGGCCCGGGCCGCGCTGGCCGCCGGGTTCGAGCGCGCGGTCGAGGAGGCGCTCGCCGGCCGGGCGCGGGACGCCCTGCGATCGACGAAGGCCAGGACGCTCGTCCTCGCGGGCGGCGTAGCCGCCAACGGGGCCCTGCGCGACCGGCTCAGGGCGATGACCGCCGAGCTGGGCGTCCGGCTCGTGGTGCCGGCCCCAGCGCTCTGCACCGACAACGCCGCCATGATCGCGGCCGCCGGCTGGTTCCTGGCGAAGCGGCGCCGGTTCTCGCCGCTGGACACCCCCGCCGACTCCGGCTGGGAGGCCGGGGGGGCCGTTCCCTCGAATCCCCGCCCTGTGGAGGCCCACGCATGAAGACGCCCGAGATCTCGGTCGTCGTCCCCGTCTACAACGAATGCCGGAGGCTCCCGGAGGCGCTCGCCCAGGTCGCCCGGGCGCCGTTCACGAAGGAGGTCATCGTCGTCGACGACGCCTCCACGGACGGCACCCGCCAGTGGCTGAAGAAGTTCGAGTCCGGGCGGGCCCGCGTCGCCAACCTGCCCCGCGAGGCCGTCCGGGTCGCCTACCACGCCCGCAACCAGGGCAAGGGCGCGGCCCTGCGCACGGGATTCGCGCTCGCACGAGGCCGGTTCATCGTCATCCAGGACGCAGACCTCGAGTACGATCCCGCGGACTGGCCCCAGCTCCTCGCTCCCCTCCAGGCCGGCCGGGCGGACGTCGTGTACGGCACCCGGCTCGCGGGCGGCGGCGCCCACCGCGTCCACCTCTTCTGGCACTCGCTCGGGAACGGGTTCCTGACCCTGGTCTCGAACATGTGCACCAACCTCAACCTGACCGACATGGAGACGGGATCGAAGGCGTTCCGCCGGGACCTCGTCCGGCGGTTCCGGATCAAGTCCAACCGGTTCGGGATCGAGCCGGAGCTGACGGCCAAGTTCGCGCGGCTCGGGTGCCGGATCTACGAGGTCCCCGTTTCGTACCACGGCCGCACGTACGCGCAGGGAAAGAAGATCACGTGGCGCGACGGGCTGGCGGCCTTCTGGCACATCGTCCGGTTCCGGCTCTTGGACTGACCGGCCCAGTGTGGTATCGTCGGACAATCCTCCATGAGTGACGCACCGCCCCTTTTCGACCGGATTCAGGCGGCCGCCGCCGCGGTTAGGTCGCGCGCGGCCATGACCCCCGATCTGGCCATCATCCTCGGCACCGGGCTGGGCGGGCTGGGCCGCGAAATCACGGTCAAGGCCGAGATCCCGTACGGCGACATCCCGGGCTTCGTCAAGTCCACGGTCGAGTCGCACGCCGGCAAGCTCCTGCTTGGCACCCTCGAGGGACGTTCCGTCGTGGCGATGTCCGGCCGGTTCCACCGGTACGAGGGCTACTCGATGGCCGAGATCACGTTCCCCGTCCGCGTCATGCGGGCGCTGGGGGCGCAGACACTCGTCGTGTCCAACATCGCCGGGGGCGTCAACCGGCACTTCGCGCCCGGCGACCTCATGGTCATCGAGGACCACCTCAACCTCATGGGCGACAACCCCCTGATCGGGCCCCACGACGAGAGGCTCGGGGGACGGTGGCCGGACCTCTGCCGGTGCTACGACCCCTCGCTGCACCGGATGGTCCTCGACCTCGGCCGCGCCGCGGGGCTCCGGATGCAGACCGGCGTGTACGCCGCGATGACCGGCCCCTCGCTCGAGACCGCGGCCGAGTACCGGATGCTGGAACGCATCGGGGCGGACGCCATCGGAATGTCCACGGTCCCCGAGGTGCTCGTGGCCCGCCACGGCGGGATGCGGGTCCTGGGCGTCTCGGTCATCACCGACGTCTGCGTCGCGGACGCGCTCCAGCCGGCTGACGTCGGGGAGATCATCCGGATCGCGACGGAGACGGAACCCGGACTCACGAAACTCATGAGAGCGGCCATCGCCACGATGGGCAAGACGTAGAGGAGGCAGGCAACATGGCAAAGCAGTACAAGAATTACATGGAGCAGGTCGTCGAGAAGGCGCTCGGCGAGTACCTGAAGCAGGAACACGAGATGTGCACGTGCGAACAGTGCGCCGCCGACATGGCCGCGATGACGCTGAACCAGCTCAAGCCGCACTACGCGACGACGATCCGGGGCGCGGCGTTCCTCGAATCAGAGCAGAAGAACCTGGAGTTCGTGGTCAAGGTGGTGTCGGCGATCAAGGCCGCCTCGGAGAAGGTCAAGCAGAACCCGCGGCACCCGCTCAAGAAGTAAATATTCTCTTGAGCCGAATCGTTCCGCTCCGGTTCGCGGGGTCCTCGCTCCGCGTCCTCGACCAGCTCGCCCTGCCCGCCCGCGAGCGCTGGATCGCCTGCCATACCGCCGGCGACGTCGCCCGCGCGATCCGGGACATGAACGTGCGCGGCGCCCCCGCCATTGGCATCGCCGCGGCGTACGGGCTCGCGCTGGCGGCCCGGCGATCCCGGGCCCGCACCGTGTCCGCCCTCCTGAGCGACGTCGGCCGCGCGGGGTCACGGCTGGTGCAGGCACGGCCCACGGCCGTCAACCTCGCGTGGGCGGTGAACCGGATCATCTCGGAGGCCCGGGGCCTGGGCGCCCCGACGCCCGCGGCCCTCCGCGCCTTCGTCACGGCCCAGGCGCACGCGATCGAGCGCGAGGACCGGGCCGCGAATCTCCGCATGGGCCGCCTCGGCGCCGCCCTGATCCGGAAGCGGATGGACGTCCTCACCCACTGCAACACCGGCGCGCTGGCGACCGGGGGCCACGGCACCGCGCTCGGCGTGATCCGGACCGCGCATGCGCTCGGCCGGATCCGGAAGGTGTACGTGGACGAGACCCGCCCGTACCTCCAGGGCGCGCGACTCACGGCGTGGGAGCTCCAGCGCGACCACATCCCCTTCGTCCTGATCACGGACAGCATGGCCGCCCACTTCATGGCGCTCGGCGGAATCGGGGCCGTGCTCGTGGGCGCCGACCGGATCACGCGCCGGGGCGACGTGGCCAACAAGATCGGGACCTACGCGCTGGCCATCCTCGCGCGGGCGCACCGGATCCCCTTCTACGTCGTGGCGCCCACCTCGACGCTGGACCTGGCCCTGCGGCGGGGCCGGGACATCGTCATCGAGGAGCGGAGCGCGGACGAGGTCGTACGGATCGCGGGAACGCGGATCGCGCCGGCCGGCGTCCGGGCCGCGCACCCCGCGTTCGACGTGACCCCCGGAACCCTCGTCACGGCCATCGTCACCGAGGCCGGCATCGCGCGCCCGCCATATGCAGCGTCCCTGCCCCGCCTGTTGGGGTAAAATATCCCCGGTCTTCAACATCCCGACATTCCACGACTCGAAGGAGGCAACGATGAGAATGGTCCTCGCCCTGACGCTCGTGCTCGCGGGCTCGACCGCGGTGGCCCTCAACCTCGGCAAGGCCAAGGACGCCGGCAAGTCCGTCGCGGCCACGGACGCGGGCAAGGCCGCGGGCACGGCCGCGACCACCGCCGCGAGCGGGGCCGTCAACCAGGCCCTGATCGACAAGATGAACAAGAAGCTCCAGAACGTGCAGAACGAGAACGGCCCCATCCTCTTCAAGGCCGGGAAGGCCGAGATCGACCCCAAGTGCGACAAGACCATGAAGGCGATCACGGACATCATGGCCGAGTTCCCGGGCACCCATGTCCAGGTCAACGGCCACACGGATAGCAAGGGCAAGAAGTCCGCGAACCAGAAACTCTCCCAGGACCGCGCCGCCGCCGTCGTCGCCTACCTCGTCTCGAAGAAGGGCGTGGAGGCGAGGCGCCTCTCCGCCAAGGGTTTCGGCGACGAGAAGCCGATCGCGGACAACAAGACCGCGGATGGTCGCACGAAGAACCGCCGGGTGGACTTCACCGTCACGTCCCTGTAACCGGATGACCGAGCCGGACGCCTCCGCGAAGCCCGACGGCTGGGCGGTCGGGGACCTGACCTTCCGGTCCCGGCTCGTGCTGGGCACGGGCAAGTACCCCTCGCACGAGATCATGCGGGCCTGCCACGAGGCCGCGGGAACGGAGATGGTCACGGTCGCGATCCGGCGGGTCAACCTCAGACAAGGGGAACCCTCCCTCCTCGACTTCGTCGACCGGAAGAAGATCCGGCTCCTGCCCAACACGGCCGGGTGCTACACGGCCAAGGACGCGATACTGACCGCCCAGCTCGGGCGGGAGGCGCTGGCGACGGAGTGGGTCAAGCTAGAGGTCATCGGGGACGAGAAGACCCTGATGCCGGACGTCGAGGGCACGCTCGAGGCGGCCCGGGAGCTCGTGAAGCAGGGCTTCCAGGTCCTGCCCTACGTCCCCGACGACGTCGTCGCGTGCCGGAAGCTCGAGGAGGCCGGGTGCCCGGCCGTCATGCCGCTGGCCGCGCCCATCGGGTCGGGGCTGGGCATCCGGAACCAGCACAACCTGAGGATCATCCTGGAATGCGTGAAGGTCCCGGTCATCGTCGACGCCGGCGTCGGGACCGCCTCCGACGTCGCGATCGCGATGGAGCTGGGCGTCACGGCCGTCCTGCTCAATACGGCCGTCGCGCTCGCCAGGGACCCGATCCGGATGGCCCTGGCCATGAAGCGGGGCGCCGAAGCCGGCCGGCTCGCGTTCGAGGCGGGGCGCATCCCGCGCAAGCTCTACGCCTCGGCCTCCAGCCCGATCGAGGGCGTGGTCGGCAGTTGACCGTGGGGCGGCCGCTCCGCGCGCTCCTCGCCGGGTGCGGCGGGATCAGCCGGGCCTGGGTGAACCCCGCCAAGGACATGCCCGGCCTCGAGATTGCGGGCCTCGTCGACATCAAACGCGAGGCCGCCGAGGCCCTCGCCGAACAGCACGGGCTCGAGGGCGCCGTCATCGAGACCGACCTCGAGGTTGCCCTCGACCGGGTCAAGCCCGACGTCCTCTTCAACTGCACCGTCCCCGAGGCGCACCTCTCCGTGTCGCTGGCGGCCGTCCGCCGCGGGATCCACGTCCTCTGCGAGAAGCCGCTCGCGGACTCGATGGACCACGCGCGGACGCTCGTCGAGGCCGCGCGAGAAGCGAAGGTCGTCTACGCGGTCATGCAGAACCGGCGGTACGACCCGAACATCCGCAAGGTCCGCGCCCTGCTCGCCTCCGGCGCGCTCGGCCGCGTCACGACGGTCGACGTCGACTTCTTCATCGGCGCGCACTTCGGCGGGTTCCGCGACCACATGAAGCACGTCCTCCTCGTGGACATGGCCATCCACACCCTCGACCAGGCCCGGTGTCTCTCCCGAACCGACCCGGTCTCCGTGATCGCGCACGAGTGGAATCCCCCTGGGTCGTGGTACGACCACGACGCCTCCGCGGTCGCGTGCTACGAGATGACCGGCGGGGCCGTCCTGACCTACCGGGGCTCGTGGTGCGCGGAGGCGCTCAACACGACCTGGGAGGGCGACTGGCGCATCGGTTGCGAGCGCGGGTCGTTGCGCTGGGACGGCGCGGGCGCGATCCGGGCGTCAAGAGTATCGAAGACCGGCGGGTTCCACTCCGAGTGGGCGGACGTCGAGGTGCCCGACGCCGGGGAGCCGGACAAGGCCAACGGCCATGGCGGGTGCCTCGCCGAGTTCGTGCGGTGTGTGCGCGAAGGAGGGGTTCCGGAAACCGAGGCCGCGGATAATCTCAAGTCCCTGGCCATGGTATTCGGCGCGATCGCGGCGGCCGGGACCGGCCGCCGCGTCCCCATCTCCTCCTGACTCAGCGGTACAGGACCTTCAGCTTCCGGCAGAGCTCTGGGCGGTCCATGACGTCCGTGCAATCCGAGAACGTGTCCACCGATCCCGCGAACTTGGGGAGGGCCCGCACCCGGGGGTCCCGGATCGTGGCCTGAAGCGCATCCGCAAAGACATCCGCGTGGATGACCAGGAAGGGCCGGGTGTGGAACAACGAGACCTTCGTTGGCAGGGGCCTCGTCAGTCCCAGAGCGTTGTGCATCCGCGCCGCGTGCTCGTACGCCCGGCTCATGTGCCGTTCGCGCTCCTTCCAGCCCCCGGCCGCCAGGGCCGCGAGGAGCACCGGGCCCATCCGCCTCGCGCACCGCAGTCGCGAGAAGGCGGTTCCGAACCATTTCGAGTAGGGCGCCCACCGGCGCTCCATGAGGAAGCACAGCCACATGACGTCCCGGACGAGCCGGGCCATGAGCACCCGTGACCCCAGTTCATCCCCGACCTGCTGCGTCCGGCCTGGGAACGGCTCCTCCTGCCCGATCCTCGCCCACTGTGCCGCGAGGACGTAGCGCCAGACCTGGTCCGGATACCAGCGGAGCCGGCGGCGCAGCGGCTCAAGCGTCCCGAGCCCGTCATGGAAGACCGCGCCGCCGGTCAGCTCACCGAGTTCGTGCTGGGGGACGACGAGCCAGTCCGCGGGAGCCAGGGGGCGGGTCAGGTCGACCGCGACCGGCCGGCGGAAGAACCGGCGCACGGTCGAGATATCGGCCCGGTGGCTCACCGGGCCGTGCGTGACACGATGCGGGAACTGCGTGCGCTCCGCACCCTCGGTTCTCCAGTTGGTCGGGTATCCGCAGACCTCGAGCGGCAGGCTCACGCCAAGCGCCCGATCGATCCGGCGGCGAAGCGCGGAATAGTCGCGCTCGGAAAGGAAGAGCTTGCACCGCGGTCCCCAGTTGTGGTCCCGCGACCGCGGGGTGTCGAACCCGAGCACCTCGGAGCCGTCGCCCAGGAGGCCCGCCGAATACTTGAGACGGGGAAACTCCCGCTGCAGGACGGGTCGGACGCCGAGCTCGTAGAACCGGCGGCTCAGCTCCCCGCCGGGAAGGAACCGCGGCGAATTCATCGTCAGGGCCGCACGTCAGGGAACCGCAAGCTCCGCCTCGACCGCCCGGCGTAGCTTGACCAGCTCGGGCTCGGGATCGAACGGCGCCGGATCGCCGGGCGTCGGGGATAGGTACTCCGCCGTCACGAACCCGCGGTAGCGGGCCGCCCGGAGCGCGGTCATGAGTGAGCCAACCTGGACGTTCCCGGTGCCCCAGGGCACCTGCCGCCTCCCGTCTTCCCCCTTCGTGTCGTACAAGTGCACGTGCCCGAGGACCGGGTACAGGGGCGCCCATGCCTCCTGGGGAATCCCGCCCGACAGCATCCGCCCGACATCGAGCGTGATCCGGAATCCCGCATCCGCGGCCGCCTCCGCGGCCTCCTGCGGCGACATGGTCAGCCGGCCCCGGGGTTCTACCGTAAGCATGAGGTCGAAATCCCGGGCCACGTGGGCGAAGTCCCGGAGCCGCCGCAGATCGACCGCGTCGTCCTTGCCCCCGGCGCGCATGACGTTCACGACGCCTGCGCCCGCGCGCCGCGCGAGCCGGCACACGGCTTCCACCTGGCCGCGTTCGGTGAGATCGAATGGCTTCGTCTCCAGGTCGAGCACGACGATCCGGACGTGGGACCGGTCCATGGCGCTCTCGATGATCTCCAGCGCGGCCACCGGCTCTTCCCGGACCTGCGCCGGGGTCATGTGGCCCGCCCCCGCCACCTGCGAGATCGAGAGGTCCGCGTACCGGAAGCCCAGCTCGTCCATGCGCACGAGAGCCTGGTCGAGCGGCAGGCTCTGGAACGGGTACGTGGAGCACGCGACCAGGATGGGGGCGGGCGCCGAATCCGCCATCCCCCCCGCCCCCCTAGCGCCGGACGCCCGCCAGCTTCGCCCCGGCGGCGAGCAGCCGGCGGGTGCGGGCCGGGTCGTCCGACTCGGCGTAGATGCGCAGCAGCGGCTCGGTGCCGGAGGCCCGGAATAGCAGCCACGAGTCGTCGCCGAAGATGAGCTTGAGCCCGTCCAGGGCGTTCACCCGCGCGACCTTCGCGCCGGCCACCGCGGACGGCGGCGACGCGATGAGGCGCTTCAGCGACGCCTGCGCGGTCTCGTGGTGCGTGTCGATCCGGTCGTACGCGGACGTGCCGAACTCCCGGGCGAGATCCGCCACGAGCTGGCGGCACGACTTCCCCGTCCGGGCCAGCATCTCGAGGGCCAGGAGGCCCGAGAGGACGCCGTCGCGCTCGGGGATATAGCCGCGCACGCCGACCCCGCCACTCTCCTCGCCGCCCATGAGGATGTCCTGCTCGCGCATGAGCTTGCAGATGTGCTTGAATCCCACCGGGGTCTCGTAGAGCGGCAGTCCGTGCTTGCGCACGATCCGGTCGAGCACGAAGCTCCCGGAGACGGTCTTGACCACGCCGCCACGCTGGTGCCGCTCGCGCACCATGAAGAGCAGGAGCAGGGCGAAGACGAGGTGCGGGGTCACGAACGCGCCGCCGTCGGCGACGAGGGCGATGCGGTCGCCGTCCCCGTCGGTCGCCATCCCCAGGATGGCACGCCGGCGCCGGACCTCGGCCTTGAGGGCCCCGAGGTTCTTCTCGACCGGCTCCGGGGAGGCCAGCCCGCAGAACATGGGGTCCACGACGTCGTGGATCGCGACGACCTTGAGCGGAAGCCCCTTGAGGATCTTCGCGACGATGCCCGCCTGCGCCCCGCCCATGGGGTCCGACACGACGGTCCCCCGCAGTTTCCGCAGCGCCCCGCGGTCGACGAGTCCGCGGAGCATGTGCGCGTATTCGTCCATGTACTCGACCCGGCGCAGGGCGCGCGTCTCGCCGAACCGCGGCGGGTGCTTCCCCAGCAGCGTCACAATCGGGTGGATCACGGTCTCGTCCGGCGACCCCCCGTACTCGGGCTTCACCTTGACGCCGCTGTACGAGGGCGGGTTGTGGCTCGCCGTGATCATGAGCCCGGCCGCATACCCCTTCTGCGGGATGCGCCACGACACCGCCGGCGTGGGGACCGGCCCAGCGGTCACGTCGACCCGGAAGCCGTTCCCGGCCAGCACCCGGCCCGCGTGGAGGGCGAACCGCTCGCCCCCGTATCTCCCGTCGTACCCGACGAGGAGGCGGCCCCGCTCGTGCCCCTTCCGCTTCATCCAGTCCGCGAACGCCTGCGCGACGACGTGAAGCCGGTCCACGGTGAAGGCCTCGGCGATGATCCCCCGCCAGCCGTCGGTGCCGAACGCGATGCCGTGGTGTCGTGTCATGCGCTTTGGCGTCCCTTGGCCCTTACCGGACCGCGGCCGGGGCCGGCGGCTTCGTCAGCCGCCCGAGCATGACCGGGATCTGGCCGCGCAGTTCCTCGAGCGAGGCCGCGCTCACGGAATCCGAGGCAGCCACGGTGCCGTCCGCGACGTTGATCATCGCGACGCCGAGCGCGAAGCCGCTGCCGGCCTTCTCCAGCCGGCTCACGACGTATGCCTGGAGTTTCAGGGCCCGGGCATACCGGGTTCCGCAGTCCGCGTCGCCGCACGGCTCGAAGGCGAGCTGTTCCATGTCCTTCTCCTTCATGACGTCGTACTGCCGCAGGCGGCCCATCCCCGCACGCAACTGTCCGGCCACCCAACCCGCCTCCTCCTGGCTGATCCCGGCGCCGAACATGGGGAAGCTCACGCCCGTCTTGACCAGGACCGAGGGGGCGAGCGGAGCATCGAGGACGGGCGCGACCTCGATCTCGCGCGCCTCGGGCTTCCCCGGCACCCCGCGCTCGCTCAGCGCCTTCTCGGTGAAGAGGCTCACGAAAGTGACCCGGAACCCGAGCGAGTTCCCGTAGCTGCCCGAGATGTACGAGAGCCCGGCCTTGAGCACGTTGCCCCCGCCGAACCGGGCCGTGCCGACGAGCGCCACCTCGATCTCGGTGTTGGCCTTGAGCGGCAGGCTGCCCATCACCCACGCCGCGTCCGTGAGGAACGCCGGCGTGTGGGTCGGGTACCCCGAGGTCGAGCTCGGGGTCTTCAGCGGATCGGTCCCGTTCTCGGTCCACGTCGCGGCCTGCCAACTCCGGACGTTCATCTCCACCCCCGGCACCACGCCGAAGAGGTTCATCGAGGTCTCGACCCCGAGCGTTCCGAACACCACTCCACCCGGCTTGAAGACCTCGTCCATGACCTTGTTGGAGTCGTCGAACGGCAGGTTGTTCGGCGCCACGAGGAAGCCCGGCGTGAACGAGAAAGACTCCTTCGACGCCATCGGCAGCGCGTACTCGGCGTCGAGGTAGACGCGCTGGCCGCCGAGCATCTTCAGGATGGCGACCGCGGGGACGACGCGGCTCACGCCCTCGCCGGGCGCCGGCTTGGCCACGTCGCCGTGGAGGATGCGCACGAACTGCCTGTACGCGGACCCGCCCGTGCCGAGCGTGAGCCGGACCGTGCTCGAGATCCAGGTCCCGGACGCGTTGTCGCCGTAGAGGAGCGCCATGGCCGAGAGGGTCGAGTCGCCGATCCCGGTCCCGGCCGCGGCGGTCGTGAGCGACGGGTGGAGGGTCGCCATCGCGAACTCGGCCTGCACGTTCGCCGGGTCGCTCGTAACGCGATACCGGTTGAGCTGGAACGACCGGACGCAGAGCAGGGGGACATAGGCGGAAACGTCGACCGAGGGGAGGAACCACGCCCGGCCCAGCCCGTAGCCGACCGCGATCCCGATCTCGGATGTCACGTTCGTCCACTCGCTCGTGACCGTGTGCTTGCCGGCCACGGGGTGCCCGGCGATCTCGACGGACTCCGAGGTCTTGTATGTCCCCCCGATTCCCGCCCCGCCGCCGTTGAGCATGTAGTAGATCTTCCCCGGCGGCGCGGGGACGTACCGGACCGGTGCGGACCCATAAGCCGCCGACCCCGCCGCCAGCAGGGCGATTGCGAAGATCACGCGCGGGAACATCGCGGCCATTGTACGGCAGGAAGCCCGCCGCCGTCACTGAGCCCCCCCGGAACCCAGCAAAATGCCGCCGATTCCGGCCTCAGCGGCGGACGAGCTTCGCGAGCACCTCCACGTGGGGCGTGTGCGGGAAGAAGTCGAAGGGCACGGCCTCCTCGAGCCGGTAGTCCCGCGTCAGGATTCCGAGGTCCTCGACGAGCTTCTTCGGGTTGCACGACACGTAGAGGATCACCGGCGGCGCCACCCGCAGGAGCTGGGCGGCCATCTTCGGGTGCATGCCCGCGCGCGGGGGGTCGAGGGTCACGGCCCACCGGTCGGCGAGGAACGAGTAGTTCGAGAACCGGCGCAGGAACGTGAGCGAGTCCTCGGCCACAAACTGGACCGTCGTGACGCCGTTGAGCGCCGCGTTCCGGCCGGCGTCCTCGACCGCGGCCCCCTCGACCTCGACCCCGATCGCGCGGCCGACCCGCTTCGAGAGCGGCAGGGTCAGCCCCCCGACGCCGCAGTAAAGGTCCACGAGCACGGGCCAGGGGCCGCCGAGCATCTCCCCCGCCCGCTCGCCCAGACGCTCGGCGAGCACGACGTTCGGCTGGAAGAAGGCGTACGGCGAGAGCTTGTACGTGAACCCGCTCTGGTGCTCCTCGAGCCACGGATGGCCGAGCACGGTCTTCCGGATCTCGCCGACCGCGAGGTCGGCCTGCCGGTCGGTCACGCACCAGAGGAGCGAGGTCACTCCCAGGGGCGCAAGGCGCCTTGCCAGCTCATCCAGCGTCGCCTCGAACGCGGCCGGACCGCCCGGCACCGTCGGCTCCGCCGGCGGCGCGGTCACGAGCATCACGAGCAGTTCCCCGCTGCGCTTCCCGTCCCGCATGACGACGTAGCGGAGCAGGCCCTGGTGGCGGCGCAGGTGGTACGGCGGCCACGTGTGCGCGGTCGTCCAGTCGCGGACCGCCGCCAGCACGGCCCCGACGGCCTCGTGCATGAGGAAGCACTCCTCGAGCCTGACCACCCCGAAGAACTTGCCCTTCCGGCGCAGGCCGATGGCGAGCTCGCCGCGCTCGAACCCGAACGCGAACTCCATCTTGTTGCGGTAAAACCAGGGGCTGGGCCCCGTCTCCATCGGCTTGAGGACTGCCGCGTAGTCCCCGAGGAGGGCGTTGAGCTCGCTCGTCTTGAGGGCCACCTGCTCCTCGTACGGCAGGTTCTGGCGCGCGCATCCGCCGCACCAGCCGAAGTGCCGGCACCGGGCCACGCCGTGCGGGGCGAAAGGGGGGGCGTACGCCTCCTCCGTCGGCACGGACGGCGGAGCCGGCTCGGGGGGGGAGGATTCCATGCGGGCCATGATATCATCCCAACGATGGAATCGATGCTCGGGCCCGCCAGCCTGCTCGCCCAGATCAGCACCCTGCGGTTCCCGCCCGCGGGCCTGAACGCCGGCCACTACCGCGAGGTGTTCAACCGCCTCTCGCAGGTCGGGACGTTCAACTACCTCATCACGTGCGACGGCGTCGAGCTCGCGAGCCCCGCGACCGAGAGCGGCGCGTCCGTCAAGGTGACGCTCGTCAAGGACGCGGTGACCGTGAGCTTCGACCCCACGACGAAGTCCGCCGAGTTCGCGGCCGAGGAGCTGATCGGAATCCTCAAGGAAGTCACGGGCGCGATCCCGCTCCCCGTGTTCGTCCACCAGGTCCACGTCCTGCGCAAGACGCTCCCGCTCCAGGGCCAGACGGACGCCCGGCAGTTCATCATGAACGAGGTCCTGCGGATGGAGCCCGAACGGCTCCAGGGCTGGGAACGCGGGTTCGGATCCGTCGGCGTCCGGTTCGTCTTCCCGCCCCAGAAGATGGAGGACCTCTCGACCCACGACCTCAAGGTCGAGTCGTTCTTCCAGGACGCGACCAAGATCTTCATCGAGGACACGGCCTCCTTCCTCGTGCCGGTACCGGTGGGCCAGTGGGACACGCTCAAGACCAACCTCGCCGAGGCCAACCGGTTCATGGACGAGTACTCGCGCGTCCTGCTGAAGGGGCGTCCCGCCCCCGAGACCTGAGCCTTGGTCCCCGAGGCGCCCCCGCCGGTCCCGGGGAAAGGCCGGGGGGCCGGGTCCAATCCGACCAATCGATTCGAAAGGATCGCCTACGAGCCGGACCCCGAGGTCGACCCCGCGGAGGCGTCCGCCCCGCGCACGCGGTTCTACCGCGACCGCTCCCGCAGCGTCCTCTCGTTCAACGACAGCCCCGACATCGGGTACGACGCGTCGCTGAACCCGTACCGCGGATGCGAGCACGGGTGCATCTACTGCTACGCCCGCCCCACGCACGAGTACCTGGGGTTCTCCTCCGGGCTGGATTTCGAGACCCGGATCATGGTCAAGGAGGACGCCCCCGCGCTCCTGCGCGCGGCGCTCGCGCACCCCAAGTGGGAGCCACAGACCATCGCGCTCTCGGGCGTCACCGACTGCTACCAGCCCGTCGAGCGCCGGTTGAGGCTCACGCGCCAGTGCCTCGAAGTCCTTGCCGAGTTCCGGAACCCCGTCGGAATCACGACCAAGAACGCGCTCGTGACCCGGGACCTCGACCTGCTGGGCGAACTCGCCCGGCACCGGTGCGTGTCGGTCACGATCTCGATCACGTCGCTCGATCTGGCGCTCCAGCAGGCGCTGGAGCCGCGGACCTCGCCGCCGTTCAAGCGGCTGGAAGCGGTCCGGATCCTTGCCGCCGCCGGCATCCCCGTCGGGATCAACGTCGCCCCCGTCATCCCCGCGCTGAACGAACACGAGATGGGGCCGATCCTCAAGGCCGCAGCCGAGGCAGGCGCCCAGTGGGCGGGCCACCAGGTCGTCCGGCTCCCCCACGCGGTCAAGGACCTGTTCGCCGAATGGCTGACCACGCACTTCCCCGACCGGGCAAAGAAGGTCCTGAACCGGATCCGGTCCGTGCACGGGGGGAAGCTCAACGACGCCCGGTTCGGCGTGCGCATGAGCGGCCAGGGCATATTCGCGGAGGAGATCCACGCCATGTTCGCGATCGCGTGCAAACGCGCCGGAATGGAATCCCGGCGTGTCGAGCTCTCTACCGCCGCCTTCCGCCGTCCTTCCCTTGCCGTGCCCGGCCAGCTATCGCTCTTCGAGTAGTGAATCCGACAAGAGAGAGCGGCACAACGAAAAGGGGCGATTATCGCGAAGCGAGGCGACGCCCGTTGGCGGCACTCTGTCCGTCCAGCACGGGAGGGAAGAGGAGATCGCATAGTCTGTTCCATGTGAGTCGAGTTGGATCAATCCGCAACATGCGACACGCTTGCAGAACGGGTCCAGGGCCTTCCGAATGGAGCAGAACGTAGGCCGAGGCTCGTTCACGCCAAGCCTTTGTGATCCGAGCAGTCGGGCGCCATCCACGGATGAAAGCGCGAAGACCTTGAGGATCATTGCCCATAGAATGCCAGAAAGGCAGACATTCATAGATGGGGTCTCCTGCTAACGCATTTCCAAAATCGAAGAAACCGGTCACATGCCAACCACCGTCCTGCCTCTTCACTGCGATGTGGGTGCCGTTCATGTCACCGTGGAGCAAGGCACGACCAGACCGGTGGGGCGTGGACGTCAGAGCCGGCAACCTGTCGCGCAATTCGGCCAGGAATTCGGTGGAGAAGCGATGCGATGCGGCGCAGGCGCGAAGTGCGCGCTGCGTCCAAGCGGCAGCATCGAGGCTCGGCAGTTCACGAGGTGCAGGTATGGCATGCAATTGTCGAAGCATCTGCCCGGCCTCGCGCATGACCGTCAACCAATCCCGATGCATCAGGCGGTTCGAAACCCACCGTACAGCTGTTCCGGGAACGGGGACCATGATCAGGTAATGCCATGTCGAGCGGTCGCATAACGTTCCACTCGCCATGATGCGTGGTACTGGAGGTTCTCCTCGAACTGCCACGGCCTGTAAAGCCGCGGATTCTCTCTTCCAGTGCTGCAATCCGACGGGAGGGTAGAACTTCACCATCACTCGGGGAGTCCTTCCCCCCACAAGAAAGACGGGGCTTGAACCGAGAAACACAGGCTGGATGCGGGCTGGCGGAAGACCGTGCCTTGCCAGCACCACTGCAACCGGGCGGCGCCAGATGCGCAACTTGTTGTTGATCCTGCCGCACGCCTTCCATGACCCGACTTGAGGCAGCAGCCTGGTGCGCATGTGCATTGCTATCGTCATGACGTGCATCGTATCAACCAGCATTGCCGACGGAAGTACCTTACGGAGGAAGCGGTCTCTCAGCGGACGAGGGCAAGGCGGTAGTTCAGATGGCTGTTGCGGTCAAAGTCGTGGCCTGCGGCATGCCCAAGCTGGCAGGCCGGGTAACTACATACCTGCGCAAGTCACCTTGCCAGTGACTTACGTAGTCTGTAGAATATCCTCTATGACCACGATCCGGAAGCCCGAAAGACCCTATGGGTCCACCCTCGGAGCGCGTCTCATGGCGTCTCTCGGACAGTCGGGGCTTAGAGTCTTCGCCATCGACGACGCGAAGCGCCTGGCCGCGAAGCTCGGAATCGGCGATCACCACCTCCGCCAGCTCCTGCATCAGCTCTCCGGGGGAAGCTGGGTCCGGAGGCTCCGGCGGGGGCTCTACGTCCTCACCGACCCCGCCGGCAGGGAGCAGTCGCCGCATCCCTTCGTCATTGCCACCAGACTCGTGCAACCGTCGGTGATCAGCCACTGGTCCGCACTCTCCCACCACGAACTGACGGAACAGGTTCCCCGGGATGTCATGGCGTGGACAACGCGGAAGATCGTCACGCCGAGCATGCGAACGAGCCAGCCCCAGCCAGCGGGCCGGAGGCACGCCTGGGTCATCGACGGCACCAGGTACCAATACCACTTCACCCAACCCGAACGGTTGTTCGGAACCGAGGAAGTCTGGATCGGCGAACACGACCGCGTCCCGATCACGGACAAGTCCCGGACGGTACTCGACATGTTCATCTCGCCCCGCATCTTCGGCGGCCTGAGCGAGACGCTCACCGTCCTGGAGGACCACCGCGACGGCATCGACCTCAAGAGACTGGTCGCATATGCCGTGCGCTATGGCCAGGGCGCCGTGGCCAAGCGGATCGGCTGGGCGCTTGAACACGTCGGTGTCCCCCGGAGCGTCCTCAAGCCACTGGCGGACCTGCCAATCGGGGGCTACCGGTTGCTCGACCCCACCCGACCGCCATCGGGTCCCTGGAACGCTCGGTGGATGCTCCGGGAGAATCTTCCGCGGAGGTCGCGGGCCTGACGGGAGATTAGGGCTTCGCGGCGAAGTCGAGGAGCGGCTGGAGGCCGGGCGCCCAGCGCCTTCAACCCGGTCCGCGCCGGCGTCCACGAGCGCCACCTTCCCGCGGCCTAGGTCGACGGCCTCCCTTCGTTCAGCCGATATGCAGGGCCAGCAGTTCGCAGGGCCCGAGGTCGAGCCGGATCGCGGGCTTGTCCGCCAGATCCTTCTCCTCGGCCTTTGCCTTGCCGTCGGCCTTGGCTTTCGCCTCGGCCGCCGCGATCTCCTTCGGCGTGAGCTTGACCTTGGTCTTGAGCGAGTCCAGGATCTGGCCCGAGGCCGCATTCGTCACCTGGCCGTCCCACGGCAGGACGATGAGCGCGTCCTTCTTCGCCGCTACCCCGGTGTTCACGACCGCGAGGTAGGCCCCCGACTTCTCCGTCCAGATGACCCGCACGACGACCTCGGGATCGGACGACCATTCGGGCTTCCGGTCCGACCTCAGCGCCGGTAGAGCGAGGAAGGCCGCGTTGAACCGCCGCGCGTACTCGGGGAAGCCGTTCGTGTGCGTGTTCGACGCCAGGATGCCGAGCCAGAAGGGATCGCCCCAGGCGACCGCGAGGACTTCCGGCATCATGCAGAACGGCCCCGCGCGGTCGACATCCGCGACGAGGCCGCCCAGCGAGCTCCCGTCCACCCCCTCGTTGGCGCAGTACCCGCGCACCACCGCGAGGCCGTCAGGCCCGCGGAACGCGTCGAACGACGTGGCCGAGAGCCCCATGTACATCCGGCCGACCGGGTACGTGAAAGCCACGCCCTTCGTGTCCCAGTAACGGCCGGGGTCGGCGGGCGGCGTCGCGTTGTGCCACTCGAATCCGCCGCGGTCGCGCGGGAAGGCCTGGGTCGCCTTGAGGTGCCGCTCCTCGCCGACGACCCGGCGGAGGCTGAGCGCCTCGCCCCATGCGCCCGAGGGTCCCTGGAGATTCCCGCGGAAATCGGCGGGTACGTCGGTCACGACGAGCGGGGTCCGGTCGGAGAGGGGGGGCCCGAGGGGATCGGTCCACGGCGTCACGAGCACCTCGGCCTTCGGGAACCCCGACCGCAGGGCGTCCCGCAGCCCCGCGAGGAATTCCTGGCGCTTTCCGAGCCACCACCCCTCGTAGCGGCCGCGCAGGTCGGCGTCCTTGGCAAACTGGTCGCGCGGCGGCGGCCAGTTGCCGTTCGCGTCGGCCGCGAACCGGGCGATGACGGCGTCGGCGTAGCTGACCGGCCAGGAGGCCGTCCGCGTCCGGAACCAGACCGCGGGGATGCGGAACCGGTCGCGGTACTTGAGCACCGTGCGGTCCAGGAGGCGCCTGGCGTCGTCGAGGCTCGAGGGGTCCGTCACGTCGAGGTGCCCGGGCTCGCCCCCGGGGACGTTCGTGTAGGGCTGGCGGTCTCCGCGCGCGAGCGGCCGGCACCGCACCTGCCGGTTGAGCGACAGGCTCCCCGCGTACTCGAAGTACGGGACCACCTCAAGCCCCTGCGCGTCGAACGTCTGGAGCATCTTCTCCCAGCGGAGGGCGTCCCGCGGCGGCGCGAACCAGTCCTCGTCCCCGGCGTCCCAGCCCTGGTTGCGGCCGGCGGTTAGGAGATCCGGCGCGATCGCGTTCATCCCCAGGAACCGGGCCTGCCGCGCCCGGAACTCGAAAAACGCCTCCATGTTGTCGACGCCCGCCTCCCCCTCGCCGTCGCCCTCCGTGATCGCGGCCGACCAGGCTTCGCGGGCGAAGACCCGCCGGTGCGGAAGATTCTCCGGCAGGTGCGGCTCGAGAACGAAGACGCCGGGGTCCGGCACCTCGAATAGCCGGATCCGGGCCGCCGCCGCCCCGGCCGAGACGGGATCGTCCTGGTTCGAGGGCGCGAGGATCGCGACCCAGAACCCGTCCGGGGGGGCCAGCGGGCGGCGCATGGGCGAGCGCGTGAGCACGAGGTCCGCCGTCCGGTCGTGGAGGAAGAAGAAGAGCTCTTGGGTCACGTACTTCCGCGCGTGCGGAATGCGGTTGATGGATTCGGCGTGGCTGTCGGAGACGCCCCAGAGCCGGTCCCCGAGCGCGCCCCCCGTTGCCACCCCCCGGATCATGTCGCACCCGCGGTTCACGACGATGGCCGACCTAGGCCGGTCGTCGGGCAGGTCGATCGCGAGGACGTACGCCCCGCGGGCCACGAGTCCCTTCCCGGCCCCGATTCGCCACGCCATCCACCGGGGTTTGCCGCCCGGCGAGACGACCCGGCAGTCGCGGCCCAGGATCGTGGCGACCCCGGAGACCTCCTCGCCGGACTCGCGGAACGGATGGCGGTCCCGGCTGCTCCCGCACAGGACCTCGTCCACGAGCGGGAGCTGGCCGAAGGGCGCCCCCGCGTCCGCCATCGGCCGGCTCGCAGCAGCGAGCGTAGAGGATTCCATTGCAGCCGGGATGTCCGGCCGCAGAAAGCACGCGATCAGCAGGACTGGTGCGGTCACGGCTGAAGCCTGGAAGCCATATCAGTCTTCAATATACATCCCGGCCCGATGCCCTATTTCGACGCCTTGCCGGCCGCGGTCGCGAGGAGGCCGAGCCCGTAGGCGAAGTCCTTCTCGCGGATGATCAGGGGCGGCGTCAGCCGGAGCACCTTCTCGTCGTGCAGGGACTGCCCCACGAGGATGCACTTGCCCCGGCAGGCGGCCACCAGCTTCCGCGCCTGCTCGACGGAGACGCACTCGATCCCGAGCAGGAGGCCCCTGCCCCGGACTGCGGCCACCGTGCCCTTCTTCGCCAGCCCCGCCAGCCGGTCCAGCGCCAGCTCGCCGAGCCGGGCCGCCCGCGCGGGCAGGTCGAGGCCCATGGTCAGCTCGAGCGCCATCTTCCCCGCGGCACAACTCACCGGGTGGCCGCCGAAGGTCGTCAGGTGCGTGAGGGGCGGATCCACGGCCAGCGTGCGCATGAGCCGGGACGTCGCCAGGAAGGCGCCGAGGGGAAGCCCCCCGCCGAGCGCCTTGGCCAGGACGAGTACGTCGGGCTTGACCCCCCAATGGTCGCCCGCCCAGAGCGTGCCGGTCCGGCCCATGCCGGTCTGGACCTCGTCCAGGATCAGGAGCGCGCCGGTGTCGTCACAGCGCTTGCGAAGCGCGGGCAGGAACCCGTCGCCGGGGACGCGCACGCCCCCCTCGGCCTGGATCGGCTCGACGATGACCCCCGCGACCTCCTTCGTGATCTTCGAGAGCGCGGTGAGGTCGCCGAACGGCAGGAACGCGACATCGGGGAGCAGGGGCTCGAACGGCGCGCGCAGGGCGGGCACCCCGAGCACCGAGAGCGCGCCCATCGTGTCGCCGTGGTAGCTGCCCTCGAAGGCGACCAGCTTCTTCCGCCCGGTCGCCTTCCGCGCGACCTTGAGCGCGCCCTCGACCGCCTCGGCGCCGGAGTTCGTGAAGTACACGCGCGCCTCGGCCATCGGCGCGAGCCCGCACAGGAGTTTCGCGTACTCCACCTGCGCCTCCTGCACGTACTCGCCCCAGACCATGACGTGCAGGTGCCGGTTGAGCTGGACCCGGATCGCGTCGATGACCTGCGGGTGCCGGTGGCCGGTGTTCGCCACCCCGATCCCGCCGAGCAGGTCGAGGTAGCGCTTGCCATCTGCCCCCTTGATCCACGCCCCCTCGGCCGAAAGGACCTCGAGCCCGTCGGGCTCGTTCGAGGTCTGGGCCAGGTACTTCATGAAGTCGTCGCGCCGGCCCGTCATCGCGACTCCAGCCGCGTCCAGTTCAGGAGCCGGCGGAACGGGGACGCGCCTCCGTGCGGCCAGGCGAGGGGCGGGGTCTGGAGCTTGCCGAAGTCCGTGAGGCGCGTGAGCCCGGCCCCCGCCTTGACCTCGGCCAACTCCCGGCGCCGGGCATCGGGACCCGCAAACGCGATGGCATGGATCACGGCCAGATCGGTCCTGGTAGTCTTCATCGTCAGGTCCGCGTAGTCCCGAAAGGGCGCAATCCAGACCGTGCGGTAGAGCGGGACAGCGGGCATCGGTAGTTCCTCATCGTACAGGACCGTCCAGTCCAGTCCCCGGGGCGACGCCGCGCAACGCGACGGCTTGCCCGCCTGCATCCGGGCCCGGATGCGCGCGCGCCAGCTCTGGGTGAGCGCGGCCGTGTCGCGATCGGGCCGGCCGGCCGGAAGGGCGGTCGCCGCGACCGGCATCGCCCCGGCGATCGAGGTCACGACCTCGCCGGGTTCCATGAGCCCTCCGCGCTCGACGAAGACCGCCGAGAGCGAGAGGCAGCCGCGGCCGTCGTAGAGGAGGGCGTCCCGGGCCGCGGCCGCGGCGACCGCCTCGAACCGGCCCGGGTTCTGGGCCTCGCGTGCCACGACCCCCACGGCGATCCGCGGACCGTGCGCGACGAAGGGGACGCCCGCCGGGAGTCGGCGGGCCAGCGAGACGATGGCGGGGTCGTCGCCGTACGCGATCAGGGCTCCGGCGCCCCGTAGGACCTCGGCTTCGACCCGTTCGTCCCCACCCGTCCACGGGAGCACGGCGAGCGCGGCGCCCAGCTCCGGCGACTTCGCCGCCACCGTCGCGGCGAACAGCGCGGCAGTCAGCGGGTCCTCGCGCGCCGGCTTGAGCAGGCACGGCGTCCGCATCACGAGACAGGCCAGGAGCGTCGGGAGCCAGACCAGCGGCACATTGCCGGGCAGGACGTGGACCGCGAGCCGGGGACCCAGCGCGCGGACCATGGCGCCGTCCGGGCCGGCCACGAACCCGTCGAGCGCGGCCACGGGCGAGACCTCGGCCCGAACCCAGTCCTTGAGGTGGGGCGAGGCGCAGGCTTCGAGCAGGGGCACGAACGGCACGGTCACGCGCGGGACGCCGGCCGCCTCGACATAGGCCTCCTCCGCGAGCCGCCGTGGCTCCGAATCCGGAGCTATCCACGCGGCCACCGCGGCGTCGAGCGCCCGGATGATGGCGTCGGTCGACATGGCCGCGATCGCCCCTCGCCCACTTGCGGCACCGAAGACGGTCGATAGCGCGAGCGCCGGCGTGACCTCGGGCGTCTCGATCGTGAGGGCCCCGAGCGTCGCAAACCGGCCCGGCGGCGGCTCCACCCCGGGTGGGAGCCAGTACCCGCGCACGGGCATCATGGCGCCGCCACCACGGCCTGCAACTCCTCGAAGGTGAGGCCGCACCCCCGCGCTTCGGATGCGCGCGGTCGCCCCTCGAGAATGAACCCGTCCTGGCCAAGCCGCCCGAAGTCCTCGGTCAGCACCGCGGCCACGCTGCCGACGTTGGCGAGGTCCACGAAGCGCAGGAGCCCGGACGCCCCCGCGGGGACCGGTTCCAGCGTGACGGGGTCCACGACCGAGACCGCGAGCCACGGCGGCGGGAGCTTGATCCGGGGGACGTCCAGCGTGCCCTGCGGAGTTCCGGCGAGCACGCGGTCGTAGGCTTGCGAACACAGCTCGGTCATCCCGTACTCGTTCACGCACCGCTCCGGCGGGATCCCGAGCGTCCCCGCGACGCGACGGTAGAGCGCGGCCTGGAACGCCTCGGCCGGCAGCGGCGCGGCCAACCGCGCGCCCTTCTGGCCGCCCGTGTCCATGAGCCGGCTCCCGCCGGGGAGCGCGACCCGGAGCCCCGTCGCGTCGCAGTAGTCGAGGAACGCGCCCAGCGCCGCGCTTGTGGCCGCGATCAGCACCGGCACGCTCCCGCGCTGGGCGTCGAGGAGCGCCTCGGCCAGCCGGTCCCGCTCGAGGCCGCTCGCCCCGACGAACCAGCCGCTCCCGGACTCCCCGTGCGCCTCGAGGACCCAGCCGAGCATCCGGGACAACGACGAGTGGGGACGCAGCTCGGGCGGCGGTGCGAGGACTAGCGTCCTCAGCTTCCAGCCTTCGGGGAGCAGGCACCGGGCGAAGTGCGCGAGGGCGCCGGCGCGGTACGGCTCGAGATCGGGGAGGAAGTGCCGCCCGCGCCCCGTCCCCGTCGTCCCCGAGGTCCGGAACTCGGCGGCCGGCGTGCCGCAGACGAACTCGAGCTCCTTGAATGCGGCCACGGGCACCGCCGGGATCGCGGCCACGGTGGTGACGGTGACGGGGGCCACCCCCGCGCCGTCACACCACGCGCGGTAGGCGGGATTGGCGCCGTGCTGGTGGGCGAAGACGTCGAGGGCGAGGGACTCGAAGGGCTCGGACGACCCGGCGGAGCCCTGAAACCGGAGGACCCGATCCCGGATCGCGTCAGCCACGGCGGGGACCGGTCAGTCCGTGGCGGTGAAGAAGTCGGGGACGGCGACGAGGAGCATGGCCAGGAGCGCGATCACGAGGCCCAGGAGCATGAGCATCGGCCAGATCGCCTTCGTGCGCTCGGATTCGACCTGGGTCGCCTTCCACGAGGCCCAGAACAGGAGGGCCGAGCCCCCGACCAGTCCCAGGTGCCACCACGGTCCGCCATGCAGCATATCGGGTTCATGGTAGCACACCTTCGCTCGAGGGCATGAGAAGATACCTCCCGATGAGGCTCCCGGGCACCACCCGATTCCTCCCCGCCGCCCTCGCGGCCATGCTGATGCCCGGCGTTTCCCTTTCCGCCGACGACTCCGACCTTTCGCCGGGCGCCGAAGCCCCGGTGACGGGTTCCACGCCGCTCATGCGGCAACTCTCCGCGGTCCCCGAGCCCGGCCTCAAGGCGTTCCGGTTCCGGGCGGCGGTCCGGACGGACACGCTCACGCGGGCAGCCACGCTTACCCTCAACGTCGGCGCCCGCGGCGCCGTCGTCCGGCTGGAACCCGGCACCGACCCCTCGGGGACCGTCATCGAGCGCGTCGTGTACCCCGCCCGCGTCAAGCTCTGGACCCCGGCGAAGCCCGTCCAGTTCCAGCTCGAGGCGACGATCGAATCGGGCGGCCGCAGGGTCGACCGGCGCGTGATCCGGTTTCCGATGCGAACCGTCGAGGTGCGCGACGGCACCGTCTGGCTCAACGGCGCGCGGCTCCCCATCCGCGGCGCCGGCGGCCTCTCGGGCGCGCCCCTGGAGGCGGACCTCCGGCGGCTGCACGCGCAGGGCTTCAACCTGGTCCGGCTCGGGGACGCGATCGTCGATCCCGCGGCCCGCGAGGCCTGCGCGGCGCACGGCCTGCTCGTGCTCGAGGATCTCCCCGCCCCGCCGGCGATCGAGCGCGCAGTCGCGACGGAACCTCCCGCGCCGGACGCCGCCGCCCTCGAGGCCCACGGCCTCCTGGCGCCCTTCGGCAGCGCCACGGCCTTCACCGAGGCGTGCCGGGTCCGCCAGGCGGAACGCATCCGGCGGAAGCTCGAGGACCTCCGGTTCGACGCCGAGTCGCCGGGCTCTCTCATAGAGGGCTGGTGGACGCTCGACGACACGCTGACGCGCGTCTTCGCGCGCTGGCTCCTGGCCGCGCGCCTGTCGCGCCGGCTGATCGAACCCGGCGCCGCCCCCCTGGTCACGCTCCTGCTCGCCGGGCCGGCTCCCCTCCCCCGCGATGCCGCGGTCGAGTGGCGCCTGCTGGAACCGGTCGAGTGCGCGCGCCCGTCCCGGACGGGATCGGGCGCCGCCGGCCCGCCGCCGCCGAAGCCGCCGCCGTGGCGGCCCGCTCCAGCCGCCGTCGCGGGCGCGGCCGGCGTCTTCGGCGCAGCCGGTGCGTTCGGGGCGACGGCCGCGTCGGGCGCCACCGCCTCGGCCGCGTTCGCCCTGCCCGCCGTCACGCGTCCGGGCGCCTGGTTCCTCGAGGCCCGCGTGCGCCGGCAGGGCCGGACCCTCGCCCAGACCCGCGAGGGCTTCGGCGTGGTCTCCGATCCTTCCTTCTCCCAGATCTCGTTCGCCCTGCTCGGCACGTCGCCCGAGCTCGAGCGCGCGTTCGCCGCCTGGCTCATCCCCGCCGATCTCGCGGATGCGACCGTCGTCGTGCACCCCGCCCGCGTCGGCGCCGAGGCGCTCGCGGCCATGGGCCGTAGCCTCGCCGCAGGCCGGAAGGCCATCTTCCTCGCGCTCGACGCCGACGACACCGCCGCGCTCAACGCCTGGGGGGGCCTCGGCTTCACGCTCACACTCACCGGCGAGGGGGAGGCCGCGCGCGGCGCCGCGGTAGCGGCGGGGGCCGGCCTGGCCGGCCCGCGTGCACATTGGTTCCGCCCCGGCCCGTTCGCGAACCGCTCCCCCGCTCCGTGGGGAGCCCCGGCAGACGGCGCCGATCCCGGCCGGACGCCCCGGTGGCTGGCGGACGAGGGGGACGAGCCGCTCCTGCCGGCGCTCTCGCTGGCCCCCCCGCCGGGCGCCACCGTCTGGGCCGGCTCCGTTGGGCCCGGGGTTTCGCCGTCCGGCGAAACTCCGGGCACCGCTTGGGGTGCAGACATCCTCGTCGTCCGCGCGGGAGCCGGCCGCGTGGTCTTCTGCCAACTGCGCCTCCTGGAGCATTTCGAGCAGCAGTTGGCGAAGCTGACGTTCCTGCGCCTGCTGGCCCTGTAAGGACCGGGCGGGACCTGTCCAACCCGGCGGGGGTATGATGTTTGCCACCTGACATGCTGCACACGCTTGTCTGCCTGAAGCAGGTTCCCGACACGACGCAGGTCAGAATCTCGCCGGAGACGGGGACCCTCATCCGCGAGGGCGTCCCCTCGATCGTGAACCCGTACGACACGCACGCGGTCGAGGAGGCGCTGCGCCTCAAGGAGCGCTACGGGGGCATGGTGACGGCCATCAGCATGGGACCCCTACAGGCCCGCGAAGCCCTGCAGAAGGCGGTGTCGCTCGGCGTGGACGAGACCTTCCTCCTCAGCGACCGGTTCTTCGCGGGCGCGGACACGTGGGCGACGAGTTACGCACTCGCCGAGGCGATCCTGTACTTCGGCCGGGAGCGCCCCGTGGACCTCGTGATCTGCGGCAAGCAGTCCATCGACGGCGACACCGCCCAGGTCGGCCCCGGCATCGCCGCCCGGCTCGGCTGGACCCAGCTCACGTGCGTGGACTCCGTGCTCGAGATCGACGTCAAGGCTCGCACGATCCGGGTCCGCCGGAGGCTCGAGGGCGCGCACGAAACCCTGGTCGGACCCCTGCCCGCCGTGCTCACGGTCGTCAAGGAGATCAACGAGCCCCGGCGGGCGAAACTGCCCGACCTCATCCGGGCCCTGCGGACGGTCCCGCCCGTCGTGACGGCCGCGGACCTCAAGCTCGACCCCAACCTCACCGGCCTCAAGGGCTCGCCCACGAAGGTGCGCCGGGTCTTCCCGCCGCCGGCGAGGACGGGCGGCGAGCTGATCCGCCCCGCGGGCCCGGGCGAGGCGGTCCGGATCCTGATCGACCGGCTGACCCACGCGGGACTCCTCGACGCCCTGCGCCGCGGCGGGACGGCCGCCGCCCGGGGCCGGCACCTGCCGCAGGCAGGCGCCTCGTCCGCGATTCCCCTCACCGAGGGCCGCCCGGACGAGGGTGCCCGCGGCGTCTGGGTCTTCGTCGAGCAGGCGGGCGAGTCCGCCGCCCCGGTTTCCTGGGAGCTGCTGGGCATCGCCAAGGAGCTCGCGGCGGATCTCTACACCGAGCCCGCCGCCATCGTGCTCGGCCACAAGGTCGATCCGCTGGTGCGCGAAGCCGTCGCTTACGGGGCCGCCACCGTGTACGCCATCGACGATCCCATCCTCGCCCACTACCGCACCCAGCCGTTCACGCACGCGCTGACGAGCCTCGTGAAGCGGTACAACCCCGAGATCCTGCTGCTGGGGGCGACGACGACCGGCCGGGACCTCGCGAGCGCCGTCGCGACGCGGGTGCGCACGGGGCTGACCGCGGACTGCACGAAGCTCGCGATCGACAAGGAACGCCAGCTCCTCGAGCAGACCCGGCCCGCGTTCGGCGGGAACATCATGGCCACGATCATGACCGAGAACCACCGCCCCCAGATGAGCACCGTGCGGCCGCGCGTCATGCCCATGCCGGCCCGCGACGCCGGAATGAGCGGGCGCGTGATCCGCGAGAAGCTCGGCCTCGACGAGAAGGACGTGGGCGTCAAGCTGCTCGAGTTCACCCGCGAGGACCTTGCCGAAACCGTCAACCTCGACGACGCCGAAGTCATCGTCTCCGGCGGGCGCGGCATGGGATCGAAGGAGAACTTCCGGCTGCTCGAGGACCTCGCCGGGGCCCTCGGCGGCGTAGTCGCCGCCTCCCGGGCCGCCGTGGACGCGAAGTGGATCAGCTACGCCCACCAGGTCGGGCAGACTGGGCGGACCGTTCGCCCCCGCCTCTACATCGCCTGCGGCATCTCGGGCGCGGTCCAGCACCTCGTCGGGATGCAGACGAGCGACGCCATCATCGCGATCAACAGCGACCCCACCGCGCCGATCTTCTCCGTCGCCACCTGGGGCGTGGTCGGCAACGCCGTCGAGATCGTGCCCGCCCTCACGGCGGCGCTGGCGGCCGCGGGCTTCGCCCGCGCCGGAGACCCGGCATGAGCGAGCGCTTCGACTGCATCGTCGCCGGCGGCGGGCTCGCCGGGCTGACGGCCGCCTACACGATGGCGAAGGCGGGCCTCAAGGTCGCGGTCATCGAGCGCGGCACCTCGCCGGGCGCGAAGAACGTCATGGGCGGGGTCCTCTACCGCCAGCCCACGGAGCTGATCTTCCCCGAGTTCTGGAAATCGGCCCCGGTGGAGCGTCCCGTCGCCCAGCAGAGCCTCTGGGTCCTCGGCAAGAAGGGCGCGCTCGAGCTCGGGGTCAAGAATCCCGCCCGGACGGCGCCCCCCTACAACGCCTTCACCGTGCTGCGCGCCAAGTTCGACAAGTGGCTGGGCCGGCAGGTCGTCGACGCGGGCGCGCTCATCATCCCCGAGACCGTGGCGACGGACGTGATCCTCGAGAACGGGGCCATCGTCGGCGTCCGCACCGACCGCGAGGACGGCGACCTCTACGCCAGCGCCGTGATCGCCGCCGACGGCGTCTACAGCCAGATCGCCTGGAAGGCGGGCCTGCGGCGGGAGTGGCGGCCGGACCAGGTGTCGCTCGCCGTCAAGGAGGTCATCGCCCTCCCGGCGGAGCGGATCGAGGACCGATTCCACCTCTCCGACGGCGCCGGCGCCACGATCGAGCTCGTCGGCGACGCCACGATGGGCATGATGGGCATCGCCTTCATTTACACGAACAAGGACTCCCTCTCCGTGGGCGTCGGCGTCATGCTCGCGGACCTCGTCAAGCACCGGCGCAACCCGAACGACGTCCTCGAGAACCTCAAGGCCCACAAGGTCATCCAGCCGCTTCTCGCGGGCGGAGTGGTCCGCGAGTACGTGGCCCACATGATTCCCGAGGGCGGCTACGAGAGCATCCCCAAGCTCTTCGCGAACGGCCTGCTCGTGGCCGGGGACGCCGCCCAGCTCGTGAACAGCTTCCACCGCGAGGGCTCGAACCTCGCCATGCACTCCGGGAGGTTGGCGGCCGAGACGATCATCGAGGCGGCGAAGCGGGGCGACTTCTCGGCCACCGCGCTGTCCCGCTACCGGGACCGGTTGGACGACAGCTTCGTCATGAAGGACATGAAACAATACGCGGGCATAGGCAGCTACCTCGAGCACCGCCCGCACTACTTCGGCGTCTACCCGGACCTGGTCAACGACGTGCTGTTCGAGTTCTTCGCGATCGACAGCATACCGAAGCGGGAAAAGCTGCGGATCATGTTCCGCAAGGCGCTCGAGTCGCGGTCGCTTTTCGGTATGCTCAGGGACGGCGTGGGGCTGATCATGCGGCTCCTGCTGAAATCCGTATGAAACTCGAAGACAAGCTCTACACCGTCGGGTCGAAGCCCGACGAGGCGGGGTCGCATCTCGCGATCAAGGACCCCGCCCCGTGCCTCGGGCCCTGCGAGGCGCTGGGCCGCCCGTGCACGACGTTCTGCCCCGCGCGCGTCTACGTCTGGGCCACGGACCGGATCACGGTCGCGTACAGCAACTGCCTCGAGTGCACGGCCTGCCGCACGGGGTGCCCGTTCGCGAACATCGACTGCCGCCTCCCGCGCGGCGGGTTCGGCGTCGCCCACAAGTACGGTTAGCAGGGAAAAGAGGTACGGCCTCCGCTGATACCCGCCAACCGGGCTAAAACCAGCCGGACTTCTTGTCCTTCGGCTTCTCCCCGGGCTTGGCCCCCGGTGCTGCCGCCGGCGTCGCCGCCGGCTTGCCCGTCGTCGTCGCCGTGGGAGCCACCGCCGGGGCAGCCGCCGGAGCCACCACCGCGAGCCCGAGCTGGTCGACCATCTTCATCGCGTCCCTAGAGCCCCACCGCTCCGTGATCCGGCCGTCGGCGATCCGGAAGAACTCGATGAATCCGGCGCGGAACGCGCGGCCCGAGGGCGGCAACCCCATGAACTGGCCCTGCTGGGTACCCGTGCAGACGCCCCGGACGGCGACGCGGCCTCCAGCGACCAGGACGTCCTCGATCGCGCAGGCGAGGTCGGGAAAAGCCGCGCGCAGGTCCGTGACCCCGGCCTTGAAACCGGCCGCGTCCCCGGTCTTGCCGGGTGCGGGATCGTGGTCGATGAAGGTGCCGGCCAGGAGCATGTCGGCGCGGCTGAGATCGCCCTTGCCGATCACGCCCTCCACGAGCGATCGCGCCACCGTCTCATCGGCCTTCGCCTTCGCCTGCGTGAGCCGGAGCTGGGCGGCGGCCGAGAACCGGACCGTGAGCGACCGGATCTTGCCGCCCAGAACGACGGCCTCGACGAAGCCGTCGAGGGGGGCGACACCCAGCCGGCGCGCGCCCTCGTTGCTGATGCTCGTGGGCCCCGTGACCCGGCCGCCCTCGCTGACCTGGCGGTTCCCGGAGTCCATGCGCCAAGCCCCCGACGCGAGCGACTGGAGCCACGCGTCGATCTGGGCGCGGCCGGACGCGGTCGCGCTCTCCGGCGCCGTCACGACGGCGTCGTCGGCGAAGAGCGCGGAAGCGTCCGCAACCTTCCCCGCGTTGACCGCCGCCTCGAGCGACTCGACCACCTGCTGTTCGGGCGCCTTGTCCTTCGCCTGCGCCCCCGCCGGGCACCCCGCCGCGAGCCAAGCCGCCACCGCCATCCCGCACGCTATCCTGCTCATGCCTTTTCCTCCCCCCGCCGGAAGCCTGTGGACGCGGCCCCTCGCCGGGCACCCCATTATATGATCGAAGGGCCATGAACGCTCGACGTCTCCTCCCCCTTGTCCTGGCCGCCGGTTTGCTGGCTGTACCGCCAGCCCGCGCAGTTCCGCGTTCCACCGGAACCATGACTCCTGCCCCTGCCGCCACCCGGGCCATCCTCGACCTCGCCGACGGCTGGCAGGCCGCCGAGACACGGATACGGTCCGACAAGGCTCCCGCATCTGGATGGACCGCCGGCGACGTGCCCCGGCTGTTCTGGTCCGAGGCCAAAGGCGGCTCGTCCTACGCCTGGTTCCGCCGCACGGTGACCGTGCCCGCGGCGTGGAAGGGCCGGCGCGTGATCCTCCGCCTCGCCGGCGCGAAGTTCGATGCGCACGTCTACCTCGACGGCAAGCTCCTCGGAACCCGGCTCGAGGGGTACACGCCGTGGGATCTGGATCTCACGAGCCGCGCCCGGCCCGGCACGACCCACCGGCTCGAGATCCGGTGCCAGGACTGGGGGGCGACCTTCGCCGACGGGTATGTCCTCCCGGCGAAGATCGACGGCGATATACGCTACGCGACGGGCGGCCGGACGCTGGCCCCGATCGGCGGCGTCTTCTACGCCTTCGGGCTTTGGGACGGCGTCCGGCTCGAGGCGCGCCCCACCGCGTCCCTCGACGACGTCGCGATTGCGCCGTCGGTCCGGCGCGCCGACCTCACCGTCACCGGCCGCGTCGCGGTCGTTTCGACCGGCCAGATCGCTTCGACCCGGGTTGAAGCCGAGGTCCTCGACGGCGCCACGGTCGTGCTCCGGCTGGCCGCGACCCCGACGGGGACGGACGGAGGGTGGCGGCTCGAGGCGCCGTTCCCCGGCGCGCCCCGCTGGTCGCCCGAGGACCCGCACCGGCTCGTCCTGCGCCTTACGCTCCGCGGCGCGGACCGGAAGCCGGCCGATGTCCTCGAGATTCCGTTCGGTTTCCGCGAACTCTGGGCCGACGGCCCCGACTTCGTCTTCAACGGCGTGAAGCGGCACCTCCTCGCCACGTCTACCTGGCCCGCGACGGCGCCCATGACGCGCGACCAGGTCCGGGACGTGCTCAAGCAGGTCAAGGCCGCGAACACGATCGCGATCCGGTTCCACACCCAGCCCTGGCGGGAGATGTGGCTCGAGGAGGCGGACGCCCTCGGGATCATGGTCGTCGACGAGGCCGCGCTCTGGTGCGACGGCGGGGGCGGCTACGCATACAAGGACCCGCGGTTCTGGGCGAACTACCGGGAGCACGTGGCGGGCATGATCCGCCGCGACCGCAACCACGCCTCGCTCGTCATGTGGAGCCTCGAGAACGAACTCCTGCACTGCGGCGGTGCGGCCACGGACCCCGGCCTCGAGGGCAAGCTCGCCGACCTCGGCCGGTTCGCGAAGGCCCTCGACCCATCGCACCTGATCACGTTCGAGGCCGATCTGGATCCCGGCGCCGCCGCCGACGTCATCGGCCTTCACTACCCGCACGAGCTCCCGGACTACGCTGACTGGCCGGACACCGCGAACTGGCTCGGCGACGAGACGGTCACGGGCACCGCCGGGGGCCTCATGGGCAGCCGCGGGGCGAAGTTCCGGTGGGACCGCACGAAGCCGCTCTACATCGGCGAATACCTGTGGGTGCCCGACGGCACGCCCGCGCCCGGCACGGTCTACTACGGCGACGAAGCCTACGCCGACACCGGGCTGTTCAGCCGGCGGGCGAAGGCCAGGGCCTGGGAGGACCAGGCCGTCGCCTACCGCGCGGCCGGGGTCTCGGGCCAGTGCCCGTGGACGATGTTCGAGAGCGACACCGAACGGTTCCCCCTGGACCTCAACCCGGACGCGAACATCCTCTGCCAGGCCCAGGCCGGCGCCTACGTGCCCGTGGCCGCATACCTGCGCGAGTGCGACACCCGGTTCTTCCGCGGCGAGGCCGTGACCCGCACCTTCGACGTCTTCAACGATTCGACCGCCGCGGCGCACCTCAACCTGGCCTGGGCGGTCGCGCCCGCGGGCCCGAACGGGTCGGTGACCCTCTTCCTGGAGCCCGGCGGCCGCGCCGTCGTGCCCGTCCTCGTCGTCGCCGACTCCGCGAGCTCGTCGACCCTCGCCGCCTTCGCCACGGTCCTGACGGCCGAGACCTTCCGCGTCCACCGGACCGAGCAGCGCTGGACCCTGGAGCCGAAGCGCCCGCTCGCCTCTCCGGCGGGTGTCCGGCTCCGGCTCTACGATCCCGCGGGGATCTGGGGCCCGAAGCTCCTGGCCGAGGGGCTGAAGACCCGTCCGCTGGCGTCGCTGGACGAGGCCGCGAAACTCGACCCGGCCCGGGACATCCTCGTAATCGCTCCCTCGTCGCTCTCCTCCGCAAGCCCATCCGGAGACTCCATCCCCGTTGTCGGGCGAGTGGTGCCGGGAGCCCAGGGACTCGCCGCCTTCTTCGCCCGCGGCGGCCGCGCGCTGTTCATGGAGCAGGACTCGTACGGCGGCCTGCTGCCCGGCATCGCGCTCGTGAACCACGCCTCGACCATGACCTTCCCCGCCGGCCCCGATCCTCTCCTCGAGGGGCTCGCGGCCGACGACCTCAAGTTCTGGCGGCCCGGCCACTACGTGACCCGGAAGGAGGTCCGCCGGCCCGCGGGTGGCGGCGCGCGGACCCCCGTCGTCTCGGGCGGCCGCGACATGCTGGACCAGGCCCCCGTCGTCGACCTGCCGGTCGGCCCCGGCCGCGCGATCCTGCTCCAGGCCCTGTGCGGGGCGAAGCTCGGGACCGAGCCGGCCGCGCGCCGGCTCTTCCAGAACGCCCTCGGGGTGTTGGCGACGCCCGCGAGGCCTTCCGCTCCGGCCGTCGTGTTCGGCGGCGACGCGTTCACGGCACGCCTCGAGGGCCTGGGCGTCCGCGTGTCCCGGGTCGAAGCGACCCGTCGCGTCGGGACGACGCGCGGGTTCTCGCCGGACGGCGAGATCCCGAGGGTTTCGGCAGACGCCAAAACCCCGACGGCGCCGGGAGCGGCGGGCCTCGCCGGGGCGACGGTCGCGCTGGTCCAGGGCGCCCCCGACGCGGCGGCGCGGGACGCGATTCTGGCCTGGCTCGCGGCCGGCCGCGGCCGGACCCTGTACTGGCACGAGCCCGACCCTGAAGCGTTCGCCGCGTGGCGCGAACCGCTCGGGCTCGCCGGGCTGACCGTGGCGCCCTCGCAGGGCCCCCTCGTCGTGCCCGGCCGCTGGTCCCCGGTCCTCGATGGCGTTTCGCGCGAGGATGTCGCGTTCCTCGGACGGCTCCGGGGCGCGGAGTGGGAGCGCGCGCGCGATCCCGACCCCGGGGTCATCGACGAGGCGTTCCTCCCCGAGCTGGCCGCGTCCGGCGGCGTCACGATCGACGCGGTGCGAATGACCGTTGCGGCGTCGCTGTCCGCCACCGAGCCCGACGGCGGCGTCTGGCTGTTCACGAACGGGACGCTCTCGACGACCGTGATCCAGCCCGCCGCCGGCTGGTACCCGCTCACGCTCGTGGCGGGCGGCATGCCCTGCCGCGGCGGCTGGCCCTTCCTCGTCGTCCGGGCCAACGGCGCCGAGGCCTGCCGGATCAGCCTCACGCGCTCCGGCCCGGCCCCCTACACGACTCTCGCGGTCCTGCCCGGCGGCGCGTCACGGCTCGAGGTCGCGTTCGTCAACGACGCCTCCGGGGAGGGCGAGGACCGCAACTGCCTCGTTCGGTCCGTCACGATCGGCCGCACGCCCTGGACGCCCTCCGGGTTCGACCTCCTCACGATGCCCCCGGCGCTCGTGACCCGGGACCTTCCGGGCGGCGGCCGGATCGTGCTTGATGCCGTCCGGTGGGACACGGCCGCGGGAGTCAACCGCACCCGGGCGAGCCGGTATGCCTCGGGGCTGCTCGCCAACCTCGGCGCGTCGTTCGTCTCGCCCCCGGCCGAGCCGGACTGGGTCCCCGGCGCCGGGTTCGCCAAGGTCGGCAATCCGTCCTGGTTCTCCGTGGACGCCGAGCGCGTCGCTCTCGGGTCGAACGGGGCCGCGGAAGCTGCCTTCGCCTGCGCGGCCGCCGGTCGCTACGCCGTAGTCGTCCGCGGCACCGGCACATCCGCCGAGGGCGAGTACGCGAGGGTGCGGGTGACCGTGGACGGGAGTCCCGCCGGCGAGGTCGCGGTCGCGTCGGAGACCCCGGCGGTCTTCGCGACGGGCGCGACCGTGACCATAACCCCCGGCCGCCACATGGTCCGGGTCGAGTTCACGAACGACCACTCCACCCCAACCGAGGACCGCAACCTCGGCATCCACGCGGTGGGATTCCGCCGACAGCCGGAGTAAGGCCCTCAGGGTGGACTATGCCGGACCTTGCCGCCGAAGCGGCGGTAGCGTCCGGCCGTCAGGCGCGCGGCACCGTCCTCAACTTCCGAAGGAGAATCGCGCCGGACCAGCTGGGATCCACGGAGGTGAACGACCACTCCAGCCGGCCGACCGCCTGACGCGTACGCGCCGGCACCCAGCTCTCGTCGAGCGGGACCGCCACGGCGTTCACCCCGGGACGGAGCGGACGGCGGAGCGAGCGGTACCGCCGGTCGATCTCGAGGGCCAGCGACACCGAGAGCCGGTCCCCGGCGTCCGGTGGCACCTCGATATCGACCTCGAGCCCACCCACTCCGGAGAGATCGAGCGACGGCTCCGGCTCGGTGAACAGGTGCGGCTGACGGCAGGTCGCGAAGTTCATCGAGAGCCGGACGCCCCCGCCGGGCTCCGCGCCGGCCTTCACCTCGTCGTTCCACGCGTACCACAGGAGGCCGCTGGTCCAGTCCTCGAGCACGCCGCGCGCCGTCACGACCGAGACGAGCCGGAGCCGGACCGGGCCGGTGCCCTTCGCCGCGAACGTCCACGAGAGCCCGTGCACGGCGGCGAGGCGTTCTGGAAGGATGCCGGAGAGATCGAGAACCGCCCGGTTCCGGCCGGGGACGAGCGGCACCGGCGGGCCCTCCTCCGAGAGCGCGGGCCCGAACTCGATGGATGGGGTCACCGCGAAAAGCTCCCCCGCCGGCGCCTCGAGCTCGAGGGCGATCTCGCCCGCGTCCCGCAGATCGACGGGAACGCCCGCCTTCGCGCCAAGCCACGGGCCCGGGTTGCGCGCGGGGTCGAACGAGAACGCCACGCCACCCTCCTCCGCGGGACGGAGGTCAGTGGAATAGTCCCAGGACAGCCACGTGAACGGGGACTTCCATTCCTCGAGCATGGCTCCGGCCTCCGGCGCGCGGGAGGGCCGGACGGCGCGGGGAAACGGCGCCCCGACGCGGCGCGGCTCGACGCGGACCTCCCCGGCGGTGACGTGAACGAGCAGGAAGTGGTAGAAGCCGCCGAGCTGGGGGGACGCGTAGAGGTTCGACCCGCTCCCGGCCGCGTGCCAGTAGTCCACGCCGTCTATGTCCTGGTGGCAGAAGACGTGCTCGTGGCCGTGGAACACCCCGCCCAACCGGTCCCGGAACCTCGCCAGCAGGGCGTGCAGCCGGTCCCGCGCCGCCGGGTGCTCGGAGAGAGAGTCCTCGATGTGGCCGACGACCGGAAACAGGGGCCGGTGGACGAATATGAATACCCGGTGGGAGCCGGCGGTCTCGAGCAGGCCCTCGAGCCAGCGGAGCTGGGCGTCGTCGACCTGCGCCGGCACGGTCTCGCCGTCGAGCGCGATCAGCCGGGCGGGGCCGCGGTCCAGGTGGAACCGGGTATCGCCCCAGAGCTCCCTCCACAGCGCGAGGGTGGCGGCGTCGAACCCGTCGTGGTTACCCAGGGTCTGGACGACGGGAACCCGGATCGCCGCGAGCGCTTCACGGTAGGCGGCCCACTTCCGGCGCATGACGCCGTCGTCGTTCGTCTCGGAGTAGACGGCGTCGCCCACGTGCACGGCGAAGAGGGGGCAAGCCGCGTCCACGGCGGCGAGGACCTCCCGGAACCGGGGGCCGGGGTCGTACTCGTAGATCTGGTTGTCGCCGAAGACGGCGAAGGTGAACGTCCCGCCGGACTCAGAGATCGTTGAGCCAGCCCAGGATTCCGCCGGTGCGGCCCGATTTGGTCGGGGCCTTCTTCGGTTTCGCGGCGGCCCCCCCGGGCGCGGCCTCGAAGAGCCCGAGCTGGCGCGCCAGCGACCCCGAGTCGAGCTGTTCCCAGCGCTCGGCGATCCTGCCGTTCTCGAGCCGGAGGATGTCGATCGCGCCGACGCGGACCTGGCGGAACGTGGCCGGGGCGCCCTGGTACGGGCCCTGGTGGGTGCCCGTCCACGTCGACCGCACGACCACGCGGTCGCCCGAGGCAAAGACCTCCTCGACCGCGACCCGGAAGTCCGGCATCGCCACCTTGAGTTCCGCGAGCCCGTCGGCGAATCCGCTCGCGCTGGGGCTTCGCCCCGGCAGCGGCGCATGGTCGACGAACGCCAGCGTCAGGTACGAATCGAGCGCGTCGAGCTTCCCCTGGTTGACGACATCCTCGTAGAAGGCCCGGACGAAGGTCTCCGCCTGGGCCGCGGCGGCCGTGGCCATCATGGCCGTCGACCCCGGGCTGAAGGCGGGCGTGTAGGACCTGACCTTGCCGCCGGCGACGACCGCCTCGGCCCGGGCGGTAACATCCTCCACGCCGAGCGCGCGCAGGCCGTCGAACGCCACCCGGGCGGTCCACTTGAGCGCGGTCGCGGTCCCGGGCTGGGGGGCAGCCGGAGTCCTCGGACCGGGCTCGACGCGGTATCCACGGGATACGAGGCCTTGCGCGTAGACGCGGATCTGTTCCTTGCCCGTGACCACGGTGCCGCCCGGCTCCCGGATCACGCCGTCCGGCGCGAACCAGGCGACGAAGGCGTCCACGTTGCCGGCGTTGAGCGCCGCTTCCATCTGGTCGAGGACGGATGCGGGCGCCACGGGCGCGGCCGAGGCCGCGGGGCCCGCGAGCAGGGCGAGCACGGCGAGAGAGGCGAGCATGTTAGCGGGAAAAGCTCCTGACCATCTTCGCGATCTCCCGGCGGAGCTCGGCGGGATCCTTCCCCTGCGCCGTGCCCGCATTGATCGCGAGCCCCGTCTCGACGTCCACGATCCGGAAGGTGACGACGTTGACGCCCATGAGCTGTCCATAGGTGCCCAGCCCGATGAGTTTCGCGTTCAGGAGCTTGCCGAGGTGGACAGCGTCGGAGTCCGACGTCACTCCCGCGAGCGCCAGCACCTGGCCCTTCAGGGCCTCGTCCATGCGCTCCCGGTCGATGATGCGCCACCGGCCCAGCGCCATCAGCTCGCTGCGGATCATGTCGGTCACGAGGCCCGCTTCGGCCTTGTTCACGCTCTGCCCCTGGACCGTCGAGACGGCGAGCACGGGCGCATCGGCCGGCGCGGCCACCGGGGCCGGAGCCGTCCCTTCCGGCGTCGCCTTGACGGACTCCTTCGACCCGCAGCCGGCCAGCGCCAGCGCGGCCACCCCGACGAGCATGAGCGCGTGTGTCTTCATATGGCCCCTAGTGTAGCAGGCCGAGCCGCAGCGGGCGGCCCGGCCGCGTTTATTTGCTATAACGGGGTCTGATGGCCGACTGACGATGAGTTCCATCACGCTCGATCTCCCTGCCGACGTCCTCGAGGCCGCCGCCCGGCTGGCCCAGCAGCGCAACGTGCCCCGGAGCGAGATCTTCGCCCTCGCCATCGGGGCGTGGACCCGGCTGGAGGCGCTCGAGGCCGAGCTTTCGGGACTGCGGGCCGAGGCCGGACGCCAAGCCGAACATGTCGGAGAGCTGGCCCGCAACCTCGAGGATGCCCGCACGGGGGCCGCCCGGCTCTCGGCGGAGCTGGAGGAGACCCATAGGTCCCGCGACGAGGGGGCAGCCGCGCGCCTCGCCCTCGAGGCCGAGGTCGGCCCCCTCCGGGCCTCCCTCGAGGCCTCCAGGGAAGAGACGGCCCGGCTGCGGCGCGAGACGGCGGCGGCGGTCAGCCGCGCCACGGAGCTCGAGGAACTCGACCGGAATAAGGTCCTGACCGTCATGCGCGACGCCGAGGTCGCGAAACTGCGCAACCACGGGCAGGAACTCATGGTCGGCGTCCAGAAGCTCGAGAAGGACCTCGAGTACCAGAAGATGGAAACCTCGCTCGCCCGGGCCAAGCTGGACACGACGGCGCGGCGGATGACCGCCGCCGACCGGCTTCGCCGCGGACTCGAGACGAAGGTGAAGAAGCTCGAGAAGGACTCGTTCGCGAGCGAGCGCGAAATCGGCGTGCTCCTTCGCGACCGGGCCCGGCTCCGCGAGGAGCTCCGGCGGCTCGCCCGCATCATCAACCGAGGCCTCGCGGAGTCCCCGTCACCGCGGGCCGCCAGGCCGCGGCGCAGCACCCCCCGAAAGGCGGACCCGGCATGAACCGAGCGCCGCGCCATCATCCCGTGCGCCGCCCGGACCCCGGTGGATTCCCGGCATCCTTCACCTGGGGCGCCGCCACGGCGGCCTATCAGATCGAGGGCGCGGCGGCCGAGGACGGCCGCGGGCCGTCGGTGTGGGACGCCTTCTCGCGCAAGCCCGGCGCCGTCTTCGACGGGCACACGGGCGAGGTCGCGTGCGACCACTACCACCGCTGGCGAGAGGACGTGGCGCTGATGCGCCAACTCGGGCTCCGCGGCTACCGGTGCTCGATCAGCTGGTCCCGCGTCCTCCCCGCGGGGACCGGCCGGATCAACGCCAAGGGCCTCGCGTTCTACGACCGGCTCGTGGACGGGCTCTGCGAGGCGGGCATCGACCCCTGGATCACGCTCTTCCACTGGGACCATCCCCTCGCCCTCTACGACCGCGGCGGCTGGCTCAGCCCCGACGCGCCGAAGTGGTACGCGGACTACGCGGGCGTCGTCGTTCGGAAACTCGGCGACCGGGTCCGGCACTGGATCACGCTCAACGAGCCCCAGTGCTTCATCGGCCTCGGCCATCAGGCCGGCATTCACGCGCCGGGCTTGAAGCTCAGCGTCCGCGACTGCCTGCTTGCCTGCTTCCACGTCCAGCTCGCGCACGGGCTGGGGGTCCGGGCCATCCGCGCGGCCGCGCGCGGCCGGGTGCTCATCGGCCCCGCCCCGATCTCGACCCACACGGCCCCCGCCACGGACGCGCCGCGTGACGTGGCCGCCGCGCGCCGCCGGTCGACGACCATCACGGGGCCGGACCTCTTCGCGCTGACGTGGTGGCACGACCCCATCGTCATGGGGACCTACCCCGAGGACGGGTTGAAGGTGTTCGGAAAAGACGTGCCGGCGCACTCGCGCCGCGACCTCGAGACGATGTCGCCGCCGCTCGACTTCTTCGGGCTGAACTTCTACCGCGCCGAGATCGTCAAGGCCGGGCGCTCGGACGAGATCGTGGGCGTGCCGCCCGAAGCCGGCCATCCGCAGACGTCGTTCTACTGGCGAATCCAGCCGGACGCTTTCTACTGGGGCCTCAAGTTCTACCACGAGCGGTACGGGCTGCCGATGGTCGTGACCGAGAACGGGCTGGCGAACCCGGATTGGGTCGCGCTCGACGGCCGCGCACATGACCCCCAACGGATCGACTACACGGCGCGGCACCTGCTGGCGCTTCGCCGGGCGATCCGCGACGGCGTGAAGGCCCTCGGGTACTTCCACTGGTCCCTGCTCGACAACTTCGAATGGGGAGAGGGATACCGCCAGCGGTTCGGGCTCGTCCACGTGGATTTCCCGAGCGGTCGCCGGACCCCCAAGGACTCCTTCTACTGGTACCGGGATGTGATCGCGAGCCGGGGCGGGAGCCTCGGCCCGGACGACCGGCCGGCCGGGGGCGCATGAACGGCACGGGGAGGCTCTTCGAGGCCATCCAGGCCGGCGACGTTGACCGGGTCAAGGCGCTCCTGCGCGAGGACCCCGGCCTTGCGCGGGCCACGGACGAGCAGGGCACCTCCGCGCTGATGATGGCCGCCTACGCGGGGGCCCCCGCCATCGCGCGGGCGCTCCAGGCCGCCGGCGCCCCGGTCAACATCTTCGAGGCCGCGGCGCTCGGGCGGGCCCCCCTCGTGCACGACCTGCTCGCCATCACGCCCGGGCTCCTGCACGCCGTTTCGCACGACGGCTGGACGCTCCTGCACCTCGCGTCCTTCTTCGGCCACGCGGACCTCGTCCGCGCCCTCCTGGCGGGGGGAGCGGACCTCCACGCGGTGTCACGCAACCAGATGGCGAACCAGCCCCTGCACTCGGCGGTCGCCGGCCAGCGGATGGCCATTACGGAGATGCTCCTGAGGGCCGGCGCCCTCGTGAACGCCACGGCCCTGAGCGTCACCCCCCTGCACCTGGCCGCCCACGCCGGACACGGGCCGCTCGTCGACCTCCTGCTCGCGTTCGGCGCGGACACGAGGATTCGGGACGCGCACGGGCACACGGCCGCCGCGCTCGCGTCCGCCGGAGGCCACCCCGCTGTCGCGGAGATGCTCCGGAAGTACTGACCGCCGTGGGCACCACCTTCCTAGAAATGCACGATCCCTCGGCCCACCGCCGGAAGCCCTGGACTCGCTCGGACGTCATGATCACCGAGGAACGCGACTGGCGGCTCAACCGGACGTGCTACGCCCGCGTGGGGGCGGGCTGGTCGTGGACGGCAAGGAGCGGCTGGACCGAGGACCGGTGGCGCGAGTACGCCGGGGACCCGAAGGTGCGGACCTGGGTCGTCCGCCGCGGGAACGACCTCGCGGGCTACGCCGAGCTCCGGCGCGAGGGTGGCGAGGTCGAGCTAGCCTACTTCGGACTCACGCCGGATTTCACGGGCAAGGGACTGGGAGGCGGGTTCCTCTCGCGCATGCTCGACGAGGCCTGGGGCTGGGGCGCGACGCGGGTCTGGCTGCACACGTGCTCCCTCGACCACCCCGGCGCCGTGCCGAACTACCTCGCCCGCGGCCTTACGGTCTGGAAGCTGGTGGAAGAGATCCTGTGATTCCTGCCATACTGAAGTCCGCATGACGCCGCCGCCGGTCTGGCTAAACACCCTCGGGTGCCCGGAGTGGTCGCTCGAAACAATCGCCCACCACGCCAAGGTCTTCGGCTACAACGGCATCGAGCTTAGGGCGAATGAGGACGGCAACCACTTCCACCCCGGCGCCTCCCCCGAGGAGACCGAACGGGTCGGCCGGCTCTTCCGCAACGCGGGCGTGCCCGTGACGAGCCTCATGGGCTACACGAAGTTCGCGTTCACGGACCGCTCCGAGATCGCGGCCAACCAGGCCGTCCTGCGCCAGCTCATCCAGCAGGCCCGGATCCTCGGGGCCCCGTTCATCCGCAGCTTCGCCGGCCAGCTCCCCAAGGGGTCCGACCGGGCCGCCATGATCAGGACGGTCGCGGACGCCCTTCACCCCCTGGCCGAGGAGGCTCTCGCCTCCGGAATCCGGATCGGGCTCGAGACCCACGACGACTGGTGCTCGGGGGAGGTCATCAAGGCCGTCATGGACCGTGCCAACTCCCGGGGGCTGGGGGTGGTCTACGACATCCTGAACGCCTGGGACTCGGGAGCCGAGCCCTGGGACGTCGCCTACCCCCTCCTGAAGCCTCATATCCTCTACTGTCACCTCAAGGACGGCTACCGGCTGGCCGACGGCAAGCTCCGGTACGTCCTGCTCGGGGCGGGCGACCTCCCCCTGCGGGCGATCCTCGCCCGGTTCAAGGCCGACGGATTCGAGGGAGCGTTCAGCTTCGAGTGGGAGAAGAAGTGGCACGCCGAGCTCGAGGCGCCCGAGCGCGCGATGCCCCACTTCCCGCACAAGGTCCGGGCGACCTGGGCGAGCGTCTAGGGACGGAACTCCCCGGATTCGGCCGTCAGACCGAAGCCGCGGTTGCCCGGAGGATCGCGTCCACGAACGCGCCTTCGCGCTGCGCGCCCACGAGCGAGACCGTGTCGTTCACGACTATCTGGGGAACCCCCCGGACGCCGTATTTCTCGGCCAGCTCCGGAAACTCGCTCGCCTCGACCATGTCCGCCGTGATCTGGGGGAACACGGTCGCGAGCCGGTGGGCGGTCCGCACCGCCGCCGGGCAGTACGGGCACGTCGGGGTCACGAAGACCTGGATGTGCGCCGACCGCGTGAGGTTGCCGAGCCGCTCGCGCGTATCCGCCGCGACCTCCGCCTTCCCCGCCGCCACCTCGTGGAGGGCCTCCAGGAGGGACACGAACTCGTACCCGACGGGCAGGCCGAAGAACCGGACCCGGGCCCCGGCCGGCCCCTCGAGCACGAGCGCGGGCGACTTGGTCACGCCGTAGGAGAGCGCGAAGTCGGGCTCGGTGAGCCGGTTGTGCTCCTCGTACTTCAGCTTGTCCGAAATGCCGGCCAGCTCGCCGAGCAGGTCCTTCATCTCCGGGCACGCCTCGCACGTCAGCGCGTCCGCGAACAGGACCATCTTGACCGGCCCCGCCAGGTCCTTGAGCTGCGCTTCCACCTTCGTCCTGACGTCTCCCTCGATCCAGGCCATGGCTTGTTCTCCTTCCCCTTTACCGGCGGCGGTTGATCCCGAGGACGTAGTAGACCGGGCACCATCCCGCCAGCCCGGTCGCGAGCGGAAGCAACCCGAACAGCCCCCACCACGTGGAGGGGCCCACCCATATCAACGCGAGCAGGATCAGCCCTATTGTGACCCGGACCCCCCGCTCCCAGTACGGCACGTTCATCTCGTAGTTCATGACGGCCTCCCCGGAGGGATTGCCCCCCCTGCATCCGGTTAGATGCACGGGGGCAGGGAAGGTTACCGGTCTCCCAGGCCCCCTTCGCGCAGCTCAGGCAGGTCCACGAGCTCCGCCGCCCGGTCGGGCGGGTACCCCAGCGCCCGGAAGTCCATGACTCCCCCGGGGGCGTGGCAGTCGTGGCACCAGCGGCCCTTCCGCTGGATGCCGTGGTTGACCATGAGCGTCCCCATCTGGCGCATCCAGTGGGTCTCGACGTTCCGGAGCTGGCCGTTGGCCATCGGGAAGGACGCCGACCAGGTCGGCACCCCGAAGTAGTGCATGAACTCGTCCATCATGTAGACCTTGAAGGGCCACTGGTACATCCTTTTCACGATTGGGTTCTGGATCGCGGTCCGCACGGACCGGGCCGTGTCCCCGGTCTCGCCGTAGACGGAATAGTCGAACGGCAGGATCATGGCCCCGAACGGACCCCGGTTCCCCATGTCCTCGTACATGAGCGCGTTGAAGAGCTTGAACGGGTAAAGCCGGCTCTTTCCCCGTTTCATGATCGGCCGCAGCCGCTCCTCCACGATCCGGCCCCGCTGGGCCAGCAGGTCCGGCGGAAGCTGGGTCAGCGTGTCGGCGGCCGCGCGGACGTAGGCATCGAGGTCGAATCCGTATCGCCGGGCGAGGGGGGCGGCCCGATCGGCGAGCAGGGCCCGGGCCCGCGGACCGAGCCTCGTCATCTGGTTCATGAGCGGGTTGTATGCTCCCGGCGCGGACGGGTTGTCCCCGAGCGCGTTGGCCAGGAACGTCCCGTAGCCGTTGAACCACAGGAATGTGAAACCGACGCCGGGGTCCCCCGAGCGCAGGACGTCCGTCGGCGCCCAGAGCCCCTCCTCCGCGTTCCACGTGGGGTGGACCCAGTCCCGGAGGACGACACTGCTGGACTCCAGCTCCTTGATGTGGCAGGCCTCGCACGCGAGCCGGTCGACGTGGGCGTTGAGGAACGCGCGGGACTTCTTGTCCCGAGTATGCGGGGCCGCCGAGTGGCAGTTCTCGCACTCGACGACCTGCCCCGGCAGGTCGTTCCCGACGAGGTCCGTGCCCCGGGTGCCGCGCGGGATCTTGTGCCCCTGCGGCACGTGGCAGTCGGTGCAGAGCAGGCCCGCGGCCGCGTGCACGTCCGAGGCCGGGCTGAACCCGTTCCCGCGCTTGGCCCCGGCGTGCAGGAGCCGCGGGTGCTCGCGGCCCAGCGCCTTCCCCGCCGCGTTCGCGGGATAGAGGTCCCCGCCCATGTTGTGCTGGTGGCACCACAGGCAGTTGTCGTTGGTCGGCTTCGTGACCGCGAGCGCCGCCCTCAGCGACCGGTCCTGGTTCCACCGCCGGCCGCCCTTCCCCTCGACGACGAACCGCTCGTTCATGTCGTACGCCTGCGAGTGGCAGATCAGGCAGTCGATCCCGGCCTTGGCGTGAGCCGGCACATCTCCGATGGGCATCATCTTCTCGGTCGCCGGGTGCGTGTTCCCGCCGATGTGGCACTGGCCACAGCCCTCGCTGCGCACGACGGTCTTGCCGCCCTTCGGCTTCGTCTTCACGAGCGCCGCCCACCCGGTCCACGAGAAGCTCCCGGGGATTCCGCACGCGCGGTCGATCTTGCCCACCGGGATCGGCCGGCCCTTGGCGTTCACCTCGCGGCCGTCGTACCCGACCGTCGTAAACCCGCCCGCCATCGCCTGGAACCGAAAGTGCATGGTCTCGACCACGTCGGCGAGCGTGTCCACGACCCGCGCCCTTCCGTCGGCGTCCCGGACCTCCATCGTCCGATGGCACCTGAGGCACGTGGCCGGGCCCTCGTAGCGCAGGATTCCGGCGTCGCGGAAGTATCCTATATGCGCGAACCCCGTCGCGGGTTCCGCGGACCGGACATCCATCCGGAGCTGGAGCTTGATCCGCCGCGAGAAGCCTTTCGTCTCGGTCTTTGTCGCGGTCTCGGCGGACCGCAGCCTCGCCTCATGCGTGAGGTCCGACGCGATCCGGTCGAACTCGGCGGAAGTTACCGCCACGCTGTTGGGATACGTCAGGACGGGGTTGGTGACGCCCGTGTACCACTCGAAGGCGACGGGATAGAGGAGGGCATAGAGGACCCAGAGGACGAGGAGCCCGCCCGCCGCGTACCGGGCGGCGCGGACGCCCGGACGGTTCACCCGGGCGATCCAGCGCGAGGCGCGACTACGGGACTTCACCGGGACCTCCGGCCGGGACGATGGTCGCCCACGAGCATGGAACGGTAGTATTCCGTGACCGGATTCCCGGTCGTCGCGAGATAGACGTGGGCCGCGAGGAAGAGCGCGCCCGCGAACGCCGCCAGCGCGTGCAAGACCGCCGCCGGCCAGATTCCGCCCCGGCCGAGTACGCGCTCCGGCGCGGCCTCGGGAAACAGGAGGATGAGACCCGTGATCCCAACCAGGGGGAACCAGCCGTACATGACGGCGAGATAGGTCACGCGCTGGAGCGGATTGAACTTCGTTTCCCGGGAAGCCGTGAAGGGGTTCGGCTCGCCCCGGAAGATGCCGAGGAGGTACCAGCGCGCCTGCCGGATCATGCCGGCGACGAGACCCCGGGCCCGCAACGCGTAGTGGCGCCCGTTCACCGACCTCGCGTTCACGGCGAGGAAGCCCGCGTACAGCAGCAGGATCGCGACCCCGGCGAGGTTGTGGACGGCGCGGGCGGTCCGGAACGGGATGAGCGGCTCGCCGGGCGTCGCGAAGTGCATGCTGAACCCGGTGGCCAAGAGCGCGACGAAGAGCGCGGCATTGGTCCAGTGCCAGCCCCGGAGCCAGCCGGGGTACAGGGGGACGGGCGAGGTTGGCCTCATCGGCGGGACCTCCGCGATGCCAACCCGGGGCGCAGGCGCCAACGCAGCCACGCGTGGCCCGCGATCGCGGCCAGCGCGAGTCCCAGCACCGCGAGCGCGACCCGGTCAACCGCCATGTTCCGCGTCGCCCCGACGACGTAGGCGTCGTTCAGGAGCGCGGCATTCACGAACCCGCGCGCGGCCCGGGACTCCTTCGCCGTATGGCGGTACAACCGGGTGAAGAGGATCGAGTTCCGGCTGTGACAACCGACGCAATCCCGCACGGCCTCGTCAGCCGGCACGATCCGGTGTCCCTGCGCCGCGCGCGGCGTGTCGCGCGTGTCGGTCGACGCCCGGTCCCCCAGGTGGCAGTCGAGGCACCGGACCGTCCTCCAATGGAGGGCCACGTTCGGAAGCCAGTCGTGCTTCGCCGCGAGCGCCGCGAGCGCGCGAGCCGCGGGCGCGGCAGTCCGTCTCCGGCCGGCGTGACAGCCGAGGCACACGGCGTTCGACGCCGCCACCAGGGACGGGGCGTCGGCTCCGGCCAGCCGGAAGCTGTGGGGATCGTGACAGGCGAAGCAGTCGAACCGTTTACCCATCCTGCGGACGTGCACGCTGGCCGCGACCTCCCGTCCGATCGCGGGGAATCCGCGCGCACGGAGCTTGGGATCGTCCCGGTGGCAGTCCAGGCAGCGCAGGCGCTCACCGGCGGTCTCGGCCGGGTGCGGATACCACCTGAACTCCCGGCTGTGACAGCGCGTGCACGCGAGCTTCCGGTGGTTCGAGGCCGCGAACGCGGCGGGGTCCACGGCCAGCGAGACCACCCGGCCGGTCCGCTCGTCGCGATACGCCATGGTGGCCATGCGGTGGCACCGAAGACATTCCAGGTTGGGATCCTTCGGGGACGCCATGGCGGCGTGGGGTGAAGGGCTCGACGCCGCGAGCGCGAACAGCACCGCAAGGTCGGGCATCGTCATGCGGGGCCCATTCGCTCCTTCCACTTCGCCCTGACGGCGGCGTGGAGCCGGTCGCGAAACGCGTCCGGCATCTCATAGGGCTTCCCGTCGCGGAACAGCGCGATCGTGCGGCGGACGTTGTCCACCACGACCTGGCAGGGCTGGCACCCTGCCAGGTGGGATTCGAACGCCTCGCAGATGCCGGGCTCGAGCCCGCCGTCGACGTAGTCACCCAGGGCCTTGAGGAGGTCCTCGCACTTCATGTGAGCCCTTCTGTATGTATGGATGCCCCGCGGCCGAAAAGGTTACGGGCCATGCGGATGCCCCAAGTCCACCCGGGTGGCGGGGTCGCCGAAGTCCCGGGTCAGCCGCTCCCGGAGCTTGAGCCGGGCCCGCAGCAGCCGCACTTTCACGTTGCCCTCCGTGATCCCGAGCGCCGAGGAGGTCTCGGCCACCGAAAAGCCCTGGACGTCCCGGAGCAGGAAGACGGCCCGGTGCTTCTCGTCCAGCTCCGCCAGCGCCTTGTCCATGAGAGCCGCCGTCTCGGCCCGGGTCGCGAGCCGCTCCGGGTTCTCGCGCCAGCCGGCCACGAACTCGGGGAACGGCGGCCCCGCCTCGTCGTCGGCGGACGGCGACTCCTCGAACGGCACGGTCGGGAGGCCCCGGCGCTTGCGCAGGATCTCGAGCGCGTGGTTGGTCGCGATCCGGGTCAGCCAGGTCCGGAACGCGGCCTCTTCGCGGAAGCCCTTGAGGTGCTCGACGACGGACAGGAACGTGCGCTGGACCGCGTCCTCGGCGTCCTCGCGCTGCTGGAGGATGCCCACGGTGAGCCCGTACATCCGCCGCTCGTACTTGGCCATCAGCGCCTCGAAAGCCGCGTAGTCTCCGGCCTTCGCCTGCCGCACGAGTGCGGCGTCCTCGTCCACGCCCGGCGGTGTCATGTCTCCCGCACGATACCACGCGACCCGTTTCCGCTACGAGCCACGCGATTTCGTTCAATAATCAATCCGCCGCTCGCAGACGATGTTGCGGCTTCGCAATATCGTCTACCATTGATCGGGATGGACGCATGCGGGGACTGACCGTCATGCTCCTGGCCGCCTGGGCGGCCGGAGGGGGGATGAGCCGGAGGGCGGAAGCCGCGGCGCCCCGGGGATACGTCCATGCGTCCGGCACCGAACTCGTGGACGGCGCCGGGTCACCCCTGCGCCTGCGCGGCGTCAACCTCGGGTTCTGGCTGCTCTGGGAGTCCTACCTCATCCGCTTCGAGGGGAAGGACCTCACCGAGTCCCGGATGAAGCGGGCCGTTGTCGACCTCGTGGGTCGCGAGGCGGCCGGTCGCTTCTTCCGGTCGTGCCGCGAGAACACGGTGGCGCCGGCCGACCTCCGGCGGATTCGCGAGCTCGGGTGGAACTGCGTCCGGATCCCGTTCAACGCCCGGATCCTCTCGGACCGGGGACACTTCGATCTGGCCCCGGGCGAGGGCTGGAGGGTTCTCGACCGCGCGCTCGACTGGTGCGAGGCCGAGGGTCTGTACGTCGTCCTCGACATGCACAGCGCGCCCGGCGGCCAGAACGCCGGCGGCATCTCCGACAACGACAACCACGCCGGGCTCTTCGAGGGCCCCTCCACGACGAGGTTCCGCGACGAGACGGCGGCGCTGTGGGGTGCGATCGCCCGACGGTACGCCAAGCGCACGATCATCGCCGCGTACGACCTCCTCAACGAACCCGTCGTGAAGAACGAGTGGGGCGACGGCGAGGCGCTCATGGCCGTGACCCGCCGGCTCGTTGCCGCGGTCCGGCGCGAGGACCCCGACCACATGATCATGGTCGAGGGGAACTGGTACGCGACCGACTTCCACATGTTCGAAGGCGCGGCCCTCGACTCCAACCTCTGCTACCAGTTCCACAAGTACTGGAGCGAGACCGGGCCCGACACGATCGGCTACCTCGTCGACCTCCGCCGGAAGCTCGACGCCCCGTTCTGGCTGGGAGAGACCGGCGAGAACTCCCGGAAGTGGTACGCCCGGTGCATCGGGCTAATGGAGGAGGCCGGGTTCGGGTGGTGCTTCTGGCCCTGGAAACGGATCGGGGACGGGTGCATCCAGCGCGTTGACCAGCCGGACGCGTGGCGCCGGACGTCGGAGGCGCTGGGCGACCCCGGGAAGCGGAAGGGGCTGTCCCGGAAGGAAGCGGTGGCGGGGTTGACGGCGCTGGCCGAAGCACTCCGGCTCGCCAACTGCCGGGAGGACCCGGAGACCGTGCGGGCCCTGCGCGGGGAATACCCCGAGGTCTTCCGGGTCCCGGGCCGGCTCGATGCGGCCGAGTACGCGCGGTGCGCGGTCCGGCAGAAGGGGAACGCCGGGGGCAGGCACCGCGCGGGTGATGCGGACATCTTCAAGGAGGGCGAGGCCCTCGTCGTCCGGAACCTGGAAGCCGGCGACTCGCTGGCCTGGGACGTGGAAGCGCTCGCCGCCGACGTCATGCGGCCGGTCCTGCACGGCGCGACCGGATTCCTCGACGTGCTCGTGGACGGCGCGACGCTGCCCCCGGGTGGCGCCGGGATCGCGGCCGGACGGCACGTCGTCACGGTCCGCGCCACCGCCGCGCGCGCAGTTGCGGCGTCCGCCGAAACTGCGGGGGCCGCTCCTGCGGCCCTAGCGGCCCTCGAGCTTGCCTCCCGGCCCGGCCGGATCGAGGCCGAGGACTTCCTTCCCGGCCAGGATGCCGGTTACCACGACCTCGACAACGTGAACCACGGCAAGTCCGAGGTACGGAAGGGCGAGGGCGTCTCCGTCGAGGAGTGCAGCGAGGGCGGGTGCAACATCGGCTGGATCGAGGCCGGCGAGTGGTTCACGTGGCGAATCGAGGTCCCGCGCGCGGGCACGTACGATCTCGTGATCCGGTACTCGTCCCGGTCGGGCGGCGGACCGTTCCGGCTCAGCCTCGAGGGCCGGAAGCTGGCCGACGGCCTCATGACCCCGTCCACGGGCTGGTGGCAGAACTGGGCGGACCTGAAGGTGCCCGGACTCGCGCTCCCCGCCGGTTCCCACCTGCTCCGACTCGACGCCGTCAAGGGCGGCTACAACCTCAACTATTTCCTGTTCCTGCCTCACTGAAACCCCCCGTCCCCGCCGGGGTGTGTTAGGCTGGGATACCATGCATTTGAAGCGATCCGGCGTGACCGTCGCCCTCGCCGCCGCGCTGACGCTGGGCGGCGGGTTCCTGGCGGGTTGTTCGATCAGGCGCGTGGCCGTGGACGGCATAGGCAACTCGCTCACATCGGGCCCCTCGGTCTTCGAGACCGACGATGACATCGAGCTCGTCGGCGACGCCCTGCCATTCTCGCTGAAGCTCCTCGAGATGCTCCTGAACGAGTCCCCGAACCACCCCGGCCTCCTGTTGTCCGCCTGCAAGGGCTACACGCTCTACGCCTACGCGTACGTCCAGCGCGCCGCCGAGGCCGGGGCGGAAACCGACATCGAGAAGTCGCGGGAGACGGTCGCGCGGGCGAAGAAGCTCTACCTGCGCGCCGTCGGGTACGGCCTGCGCGGGCTGGACCAGGGGGCTCCCGGGCTGTCCGGCGCTCTCGAGAAGGACCCGAAAGCGGCCGCCGCCAAGGCCCACAAGGAGGATGTCCCCCTCCTCTACTGGACAGCGGCCGCGCTCGGCCTCGCGATCTCGGCCAACAAGGGCAACGCCGAGATGATCGCCCGCCTGCCCGAGGTCGACGCCCTCCTCGCCCGCGGGCTCGCGCTGGACGAGGCCTGGGACGGCGGCCAGCTCCACGAGTTCGCGATCACGTTCGCGGCCGCGAACCCCGCCGCCACCCCCGACCCGAAGGTGTTGCAGGCGCATTACGACCGCGCCCTCGCGCTTTCGGAGGGCAAGCGCGCGAGCCTCTTCGTGACCTGGGCGGAGTCGGTCTCGATCCCGCGCCAGCGCCATGCCGAGTTCACGGCCATGCTTGAGAAGGCCCTTGCGGTCGACGTAGAAGCATCGCCGAACCTGCGGCTATCCAACCAGATCGCCCTGCGCCGCGCGCGCTGGCTCCAGGGCCGCGCGGACACGTATTTCCTGGATGACTCTACCCCAGCCACGGAGGGCTCCACACCATGACCATCCTCGTCGCCGCATTAGTCTCCACGTTTGCCGCCGGCCCGTTCGGAGCTACGCCGGCCGCCGCTCCGGCGACCGGCAAGCCGCTCGTGCTGAAGCTCGGGACGCTCGTGGCCGAGGGCTCGCCGTGGCACACGATGCTGGTCAAGATGAACCAGGAGTTCGTCCGGATCTCGGGCGGTGCGGTTAAGTTCAATATCTTCCCCGCGGGCGTGCTCGGAGACGAGCCCGACCTCGTCAAGAAGCTCCGGATCGGCCAGATCCAAGCCGCGGGCCTGAGCGCGGTCGGCCTCTCGCTCATCGACGACGGCGTCTTCGCCCTGCACCTGCCGCTCATGTTCAGTTCCGACGACGAACTCGACTGGGTGCGCGAGCGGATCTCGGCCAAACTCGAGGCCGACCTCTCCAAGAAGGGGTTCGTCCTCCTCACCTGGACCGACGGCGGGTGGGTCCGGTTTTTCTCCAAGAAGCCCTTCCGGACGATGGACGAGCTCCGGAGGATCAAGCTCTTCGTCTGGTCCGGCGACCAGAAGAGCCTCGAGCTCTACACGATCGCGAAGTTCCGCCCCGTCCCGCTCGCGGCCACCGACATGCTGATCTCGCTCCAGACCGGCCTGATCGACGCGGTCGACACCCCGCCCCTCGCGGCCCTCATCAACCAGTGGTTCGGGATCGCGAACCAGATGCTCGACCTCAAGTGGGCGCCGCTGATGGGCTCCGTCGTCGTGTCGAAGGCGGCTTGGGGCAAGGTCCCGCCGGACCAGCAGGTCCGGATGATGGCTGCGGCGAAAGCCGCCGCTCGGCAGATGCGCTCCGAGATCTGGAAGCTGGACGCCGACGCGATCCCGGCGATGGTCAAGCGCGGGCTGACGGTGACGACGCTCGACGCGGCCACGCGCGCGGAATGGCAGAGGGAGGTCGAGGCCTTCTGGCCCGCGATGCGCGGGAAGATGGGCCCCGCCGCCTACTACGACGAGGTCATGCGGCTGCGCGCCGAGTACCGGGCCAAGCGGCCCGGGGCGAAATAGCGCGACCGCGCCGGAAATGGCCGACGACCCGAAATTCGTCAAGCCGGCCGAGGCGGCCGAAGTACCCACCAACGGCCCCGAGCCGTGGATCTCGCTCGTCCTGCTCGCGGGGATGGCGCTCCTGCCCCTCTGGGATATCGTGTCCCGCCTGGTCGGCACCCTGCGCATTCCCGGCTCCTCGGCGGTAGTCCAGCACCTGACCCTCATGATCGCGTTCGCGGGCGGGGCGCTGGCGGCGCGCGCGGGGAAGCTGCTCACGCTCTCGACGACGTCGTTCCTGCCCGGCTGGTTCCGGGCCTATGCCAGCCCGCTCGCGGCCGCCGCGGGCACGGCCGTGTGCGGCGTCCTCGCGGTGTCGAGCACCGCGCTGGTCCAGGCCGACCGGGTCGGCGGCGAGATCCTGACCATGGGGATTCCGATATGGACGATCGAGCTCGTCCTTCCTCTCGGGTACGCAGCCATCGCCGCCTGCATCGCGTGGCTCGCCTCCCCTTCCTGGCGCGGCCGGGCGGTCGCGGCGTCCGGCCTGCTCGTCCCCATCCTCCTCGCGTACGTCCCCGCGCTCCAGACCGACATGGTCCGCAACGCCGGGATCGTCGTGCTCCTGGTCGCGACCGTATCGGGCCTCCCCCTCTTCGCGTGCCTCGGCGGGCTCGCGCTCATCCTGTTCTGGGGCGCGGGCGTGCCGCTCGCCTCGGTCCCCGCCGAGACGTACCGTCTCGCCGCGAACCCCATGCTCCCCGCGATTCCCCTGTTCACCCTCGCCGGCCACGTGCTCTCCGCCGGCGGCGCCTGCCGCCGGCTCGTGCGGGTCTTCGGCGCCCTCGTGGGCTGGATGCCGGGCGGGCTCGCGATCGTGACCACCGTCGTGTTCGCCTTCTTCGCCTCGTTCACGGGCGCCTCGGGCGTCACGATCCTGTCGCTGGGCGGCCTGCTCTACCCCGTCCTGCGGAAGTCGAAGTACCCGGAGGGCTTCGCGGTCGGGCTCATGACGGCCACGGGGTCCATCGGCCTCCTGTTCCCGCCCAGCCTCCCCGTGATCCTGTACGGCGTGCGGTCGCTGACGATCATCAACGGCGTGCCTTACGTGGCGCCCATCGACGAGCTGTTCATCGCCGGGCTCATCCCGGGCCTCTTCCTCGTCGGGCTGGTCTCGCTCTGGGGCGTCCGCCAGGCCCGCCGCGCCGGCGTGGAAGCCCAGGCCTTCGACGCCCGCGAGGCCTGGGCCGCCATGCGGGAGGCCGTGTGGGAGCTCGTGATCCCGGTCGCCATCCTCATCGGCTACTTCGGCGGGTTCACGACGCTGGTCGAGATCGCGGCCATCACGCTCGTCTGGGCCGTGATCGCCGAGTGCTGGATCTACGGCGACCTCGACTGGCGGAAGGACCTCCTCCACGTCACCGCGGACGGCGCGGCGCTCGTTGGCGGCGTCCTCCTCATCCTCGGGGCGGCACTGGGGTTCACGAACTTCCTCGTGGACGCCCGGGCGCCGGAGTGGCTGGCCGGGTTCGTCAAGCTCCACGTGACCTCCAAGATCGTGTTCCTGCTCCTGCTCAACGTGTTCATGCTCATCGTCGGGAGCATCATCGAGATCTACTCCGCCATCCTCGTCGTCGTGCCCCTGCTCGCGCCCATGGGCGCCGCGTTCGGCATCCACCCCGTCCACCTCGGGATCATCTTCCTGGCGAACCTCGAGCTCGGCTACCTGATGCCGCCGGTGGGGCTCAATCTCCTGCTGAGTTCCTACCGGTTCAACCGGCCGATGGCGCAGGTGGCGAAGGACACCTTCCCGTTCCTCCTGATCATGACCGCCGGCGTCCTGCTCATCACTTACGTGCCCTGGATGTCCCTCGGCCTCCTCCACCTCCTCCGCGGCACACCTTAGCGCAGCCGCAGCCCCCCTGCCTGCCCGCCGCGGGAAGGCAGCCCATCGTGCCGTCGAGGTCAGGTGTCCGGAGGATCGTGGTTCACTTCGGGTCCCCTGTCGCGAAACCAATGCGCCGGTGGGGCCTCACAGGCGGCTGCATCAACTCGCGGAGGGCCTCAAAGACCGCCTGGATCTCCCGCGCGTGCGCGTCGAGCTGGCCTTCATGGCCGGCCAGTCGGTGCTCGATGGCATCCAGGCGCCGGGCCAGGTCCTTGTGGGACGCCAGGACTCCCCGGAGCCTTACGAATGCCCGCATGATGGCGATGTTCATCCTGATCGCGCGGGCGCTGTTGAGCACGCTGGACAGCATCGCGACCCCCTGCTCGGTGAAGACGAACGGCAGGTATTTCGCGTGGGCGCCCCATCTTAAGGTGCCAAATTGGCACCTTAAGAATGCATACTCCCTCGGGGTCAGGACGAACATGAAGTCGCCCGGAAACCTTCCGCGATTCCGCCTCACTTGGCGCTTCAGTTGCCGCACATCGATCCCGTAGAGCCGAGCGAGATCGCCGTCGAGCATAACCCGGTGGCCTCGAACATGCAGGATCAGGTCGGCCACGCGCGAGATTCGGGGTACCGCGGGGCCCCGGGGATGCCCCGCCCCAACCGGCAATGCCGGAGACCTGCGCTTCCGGTCGCGCTCTCCTGCCACCATATCGGTGGGATTCTACGCCATCCAGGCTGGTCGTGCACGGGAGTCTCAGCGCGCGATTGTCCTTGCAGGACCTGTCCGGCATGAAGCCGACCGCAGGCTCACCAGACCCTCCTCCCCACCCTGCATGCGCGGGAGTTCCCGGGGAACTCCCCTGATATAACGGTGAGTGGCAAACATGAGCGAACGCACGCTCCGCATCGCGTTCATCGGCGCAGGGGCCGCGAACTTCGGCGGCGGCGAGGGGCCCTGGGACCACGCCTCCCGGCTCGAAAGGATTCCCGGCCTGCAGGTGGTCGGGATCGCGGACCCTGACCTCGCCCGTGCGGAGAAGAGGCTGAGCGAGCGCGCGGGGCCGATGTGGGCCGGCACGCGCGCGTTCGCGGACTTCCGGGAGATGCTGGATGCCGAGAAACCGGACGCGGTCTGGATCGCGGTGCCGCCGTATGCCCACGGCACGGCCGAACCCGGGAAGGACCTCGAGGTCGAGTGTGCCCGCCGCGGAATCCACATGCTCATCGAGAAGCCGCTGGGCGGAACGCGACCCGAGACCGTCCGCCCCGTCGCGGATGCGATCGCGGCCTCGGGCGTGATCACCTCCGTCGGGTACATGTTCCGGTACTGCCGGGCCGTGGAGAAGATGAAGGCGATCCTGGCCGAGACCCCCGGGGGCGGTCGCGTCTTCGTCGGCCAGTACGACTGCGCCTACAGCCGGATCGTCAAGCCCGAGTGGTGGGACGTCCGGGCGATGGGCGGACCTATTGTCGAGCAGGCCACGCACTTCGTCGACCTCGCCCGGCACCTGCTCGGCGACGCCGACCCCGCCTCGGTGCGGGCCGTCGCGATCCCGGGCGCGTGCGCGATGGGCCTCCTCTCCGACATCCCCCTGCGGCCCGACGGGCGGCGGATGGGCGCGGACGTGCCGCTCAAGTACCGGCACCCCCGGGCGACGGCCGCCGTCTGGATGTTCGAGTCGGGCGCCGTGGCATCCCTGACTCATGCCACCCTCCTGCACCGGGAGAAGTACGACACCCGGCTCGAGGTCTGGGGCGACGGCCTCCGGGTTGAGCTCGAGGACCCGTACGGGGCGACCCGGCTCCGGGTCCGGCGGCCGGGAACGGAGGCCGCGGAGGATGTGCCGCTGGGGCCCGACGATCCCTACCTCGCCGAGAACGAGGCGTTCGTGGCGGCGGTCCGGACCGGCGACGCGTCGGGCATCCGGTCCCCGTACGTCGACGCGTTCCGGACCTTCGAGCTGACGTGGGCCATCGCGGATGCGGCCAGGATCGTGGCATGATGGAGCCGTCGTGAAGGCGATCATGCTCATGTTTGACTCGCTGAACCGGCGGATGCTCCCGCCGTACGGCTGCGACTGGGTCGTCGCCCCGAACTTCGCCCGGCTGGCCGCGCGCGCGGTCACGTTCGACCGCTGCTACGTCGCCAGCATGCCGTGCATGCCCGCGCGGCGGGAGCTGCACACCGGCCGGGTCAACTTCCTCCACCGAGCCTGGGGACCGCTCGAGCCGTTCGACGACTCGTGCCCCGCGCTACTCCACGGGGCCGGCGTGCACACGCACCTCGCGAGCGACCACTACCATTACTGGGAGGACGGCGGAGCCACGTACCACACCCGGTACTCGACGTGGGAGCTCGGCCGCGGGCAGGAGGGCGATCCGTGGAAGGGCGACGTCGGCGACCCGCCGGTGCCAGAGCACCTCGGCGGCCGCGTAGGGCGGGTCGGCCGGCAGGACTGGGCCAACCGGCGGCACCTCGACCGCGAGGAGGCGATGCCGCAGGCCGTCACCCTCGCCCAGGGGCTCGAGTTCCTGGACGCCAACTCGCGCCAGGACCGCTGGTTCCTGCACCTCGAGACCTTCGACCCGCACGAGCCGTTCTTCACCCAGCCCGCGTGGCGCGCCCTCTACCCGCGCGATCCGTCGGTCCCGCTCTTCGACTGGCCGGACTACGGCCCCGTCCGCGAGACCCCGGCGCAGGTGCTCGAGTGCCGCCGCGCCTACGCCGCGCTCGTCTCCATGTGCGACGCCACCCTAGGCCGCGTCCTCGACGCCATGGACCGGCTGGACCTCTGGAAGGACACGATGCTCATCGTGAACACGGACCACGGCTTCCTGCTCGGCGAGCACGACTCGTGGGCGAAATGCGTCCAGCCGTTCTGGGACGAGGTCGCGCACACGCCCCTGTTCGTCTGGGACCCCCGCGCGGGCGTCCGGGGGGAGCGCCGGGACGCGCTGGTCCAGACGATCGACCTCGCCCCGACCCTGCTCGAGTACTTCGGGGTCGCGCGCCCGCCCGACATGCAGGGCGTCGGGCTCCGCGACACGCTGGCCCGCGGCACCCCCGTGCGCGAGGCCGGTCTCTTCGGCATCTTCGGCGGGCACGCCAACGTGACCGACGGACGTTGGGTATACATGCGATCGGCCGCGACGCCCGACAACACGCCCCTCTTCAACTACACCCTGATGCCCACCCACATGCGGGGCTTCTTCGGCCCGGAGGAGCTGCGCGCCGCCGAGCTCGCGGCTCCATTCCGGTTCACCAAGGGCCTGCGGACGCTCCGGACCCCGGGGGGCGCCTGGGTGAACCCCCGCGCGACGGGCACGCTCCTCTACGATCTCGAGGCGGACCCCGGGCAGGCGCGGCCGGTCCGCGACGCGGCCGCCGAGCGGCGGATGACGGATCATCTGGTCCGGCTCATGCGCGAGAACGACGCGCCGGCCGAGCAGTTTGAGCGGCTGGGGCTCTCCTGATGGACCGCCGGCTCGAGGCGAACCGCCGGACCTGGGACGTCAACGCCCGCATCCACGCGAGCGGGAGTGCTGCGTACCGCATCGACCGGCTCCTGGCGCGACGGCCCCCGTGGGCCCCCAAGCTCCCGGACGACCTCGGGAATGTCAGGGGCAAGTCCATCCTCCACCTCCAGTGCCACATCGGCACGGACTCGCTCCGCTGGGCGTGGGAGGGCGCCCGGGTCACGGGCGTCGACTTCTCCCCCCGCGCGATCCGGGAGGCCCGCACCTTGAGCCGTCGCGCCCGGATCCCGGCCCGGTTCGTGCTCTCGAACATCACCGAACTGCCGCACCGGCTCCGGGGTCAGTTCGACATCGTCATGACCTACTACGGCACGATTGTCTGGCTTCCCGATCTCACGAAGTGGGCGAGGGTCATCGCGCACTTCCTCAAGCCCGGGGGGTTCTTCTACATCGCGGACTCCCACCCGATGGCGCTCACGTTCGAGTACGACCGGCCGGGCGACGAGCCGCGGATCGCGTACCGGTACTTCCCGGGAAAGCCGGACCGGTTCGTCTCGACCCAGGGCACCTATGCGGACCTCAAGGCAAAGACCGGGCGCCGGGTCAGCTACGAGTGGCATCACAGCCTCGAGGAGATTACGCACGTCCTGAACCGGGCCGGGCTCACCGTCCAGCGGCTCCGGGAGTTCCCGTACACGTTCTACGACATGGCCTTCTACACCGGCCGGAAGCTCTATCGCGAGGACGCCAGAGGGTTCTGGCACCTCCGGGGCAACCGGAGCCGGTTCCCGCTCATGTTTTCGCTCAAGGCGGTCAAGCCGTGACGGACCCGGCGAGCGCACCGCCGGCCGACCGGCCGGCGAAGACCGTCCTCGTCCTTTCGGGCGGCGGGGCCAACGGCGCGGTCGAGGTCGGGTTCTACCAGGCCCTGCGCGAGTACGGGATCACGCTCGATCTCATCCTCGGCACCTCCATCGGCGCCATCAACGGCGCCATGATCGCCTCCGGCCTCCCGCCGGAGGAGATCCAGGACCGCTGGCGGCGCACGACCCGGCGTGAGCTCCTGCAGTGGAACTGGTGGGAGCTCCTGACCCGGGGCACCGGCGCCCGGAGCCTGTTCAGCGGCCGCCAGTTCCGCCGGTTCCTGGAGCGCGCGATCCCGGCCCGCACGTTTTCGGAGCTCATGATCCCGTTCATCGCGGTCGCCAGCGACATGCGGACCGCCGAGGTGATCACGCTCGAGGAAGGCGACCTCATCGACGCCGTGCAGGCCTCGAGCGCGATTCCGGGCTTCTACCCGCCCGTGACCATCAATGGGCGCCAGCTCGTGGACGGCGGAATCCTGCGCCAGATTCCCGTGGACGTCGCCATCGACCGGGGGGCCACGACGACGATCGTCGCCCTCGCCGAGTGCCGCAACGAACCGCACCAGATGCCCCGGGGGTTCATCGACGCCTGGGGGCGGTCCTTCTCGATCGCGGTCAAGGGCGCGGCCATGTATCCGGGCTTCTTCGACCGGGTGGCGACCCGTACGCGCCTCGTGCTGCTCGAGCCCTGCTTCATGGTCCACGTGAACACGCGGAACGTCTTCGACCTCTCCCAGACCGACACCCTCGTCCGGCTCGGGTACGAATACGCGGTCGCCCGGCTCGAACAGGAGGGGTTCGCCCCGCCGGACTGACGTGGCCCGGGCGCCCCGGGGTCAGGCAAGGACACGTCCCCGCTTCCGGCCGTTGCCGGCGTACCGCATCCGAGTGAGTACCGAGATCGCGGCCACGCAGGCGCCGAACACACAGACGACGGTCGCCCCCATCGGCCAGTCCCGGATATAGGACAGCACCGCCCCCGCCAAGGAGACCGTGATGCCAATCCCCCATGCCCACCAGAGTCGATTCGCCCCGTGCCTCCCCAGGAGGGTGGCGCACACCACGGGCACAATCAGGAAGGAGAAGACCGCGAGGACTCCCGACGCCCGCACGGAGGAGGTCACGACCAGCCCGAAGGCGGCGTAGAAGAGAAAGTCCCAGCGCCGGACCGACAGCCCGCGGCGGGCCGCCCCGGCCGGATCGCGGGAGCACAGCGAGAACGTCCGCCAGCAGACGCGCAGGCAGGCGCCCGCCACGCCGAACACCACGGCCATCACGACCAGATCCCTCGCCGTCACCCACCCGAGCGCCTCGCCGCTCAGCGTGCCCTGCACGTGCTCGGCCCCGCGCGGCGCGTTCGCCAGGAGGAGGAGGGTCGCGGCGGTGGCGAGCGAAAACGAGATGCCGATGAAGGCCTCCTGGAGGACCGAGTGGCCCCGGTCCCAGAGGAAGCTGAACAGCACGGCGCCGAGAAGGGTGAACCCGAGCGCCCAGGCGTACGTGGCCGGATCGTGAGGCTCCGCGCCGAGCCGGAAGGCCACGCTCTGCCCCAGAGCCGCAATCTGGGCCAGCGCCAGGTCCACGAAGATTACCCCCCGCGCCAGCACGTGGGTCCCGAGCGCGGGCAGGATCAGGGCCAGCAGGACGCAGGCCAGGAACGGCATGAGCATGACGGACAGGAAGCCCGTCATCGGGCCGCTCCGGCCTGGAGCGCGACCGCGATCCGGTCCACGTCGACCTGGAACTTCGCGAAGACGTCGCCGGCCTCGGGCACGCCCCCGACCTCGGTCGGAGCCTCGACGGCGGCGCCACCCGCGCGCGACGCGAGCCCACGGCTCGCGTTGGCGTCGAAGTACGGCTGGTACACGACCACCCGCACCCCCTCGCGCTTCATGGACGCCGCGAGTTCCGCCAGGTATCGCGGCGCGGGCGGGATGCCCGGCCGGGGCTCGACGGTTCCGAACCGCTTGAGGCCGAACCGGGCGAGGAAGTACTCGAAGTTTCGGTGGAAGGTCACGATCGACGCGCCATGGTACGGAGCCAGGGTCGCCTCCCACGCCTTCGATTGCGCTTGCATCTTCGCCGCGAAGGCCTTGGCGTTCCGCTCATACACCGTCGCGTTGGCGGGATCGAGCTCGGCGAAGACTCTGGCCAGATGGCTGGCGACGACAATCAGGTTCGCGGGATCCATGTAGTAGTGGGGATTGCCGAGCGGATGGACGTCCCCCTCGGCGCGACTCACGGTCCCGACCGGCTTATCAATGACGGCCACGCCCTCGGAGGCGTCCACGAACCCCGGCGCCCCCGGCTGGATCCTGGGGTTTCGGCTTCCCGGCAGGACGAGCGGCAGCCAGCCCTCGTCCAGACCGAGCCCGACGGAGACAAACACGTCCGCGTCCCGGATCAGCCGCATGAGGCTGGGCTTCGCCGGCACGAAGTGCGGGTCCTGGTACCCCTTGCAGAGACTGAACGCCTTCACGTGCGCGCCGCCGACGAAGGTTGCGACCGACGCAAGATCCTCGATCGACGTTGCGACCTTGAGGTCCGCGGACGCGGCCGCCGCGATCAGGGACAGGACGGTGCCGACGATGATACGACGCAAAATGTTCATGCAGTCCTCCTTCTCGATCATGACCGCCGCCTCAGTACGCATGGAGCGCGTGGAACCCGATGATGAAGCTGAACTGGAGCATGAGCCGGCGGTCGAGCGCTCTTGAACCATCCACGCCGGTCGCCCGGAGCGCGCTGTACTCGAGCCGGATCTGGGAGAACTCCGAGGGCAGATACGAGATGTTGGCGGACGCCCCGCGCGTGTAGCCGGGCTCCGGGGTCCCGGTCGAGTCCAGGAGCGTGTCGGTGAAGCTCCGATACGCCTCCTGCACCCGGACTCCCGTCCACCACGTCTGCGCCCACCGGTACTGGAGGGAGCCGTACCACCCAAAGGCTTCCTGGTCGTACACCCCGCCGCCGTAAGCTTCCTTGTGGAGGAACTCGGCCTGCACCGTCCAGCCCCGTTCGTTCGATTGCCGTAGCGGGACGTTCCGGACCGTGAGGTCCGCACCCCAGACCGCGTGATGCATCCCGTCGGACCCCAGCCCCTCGATGGCGGACCCTCCGACTTCGAGCGTCGTGTCGTCGTCCACGTCGACAAGGTTCTTGAGGTGCGCGAGCCCGGGCATGTTGCCGCGCGACACGGCCCCGAAGTCGAGCGCGTGGTCGGGATCGGCGGGAAGTGCCTGGTACGCACCGAGCGTGAGCTCGCAGAACCACGGCAGGGGGGTCATCCAGGCCGCCTCCGCCCCGGCATCCTTGAATCCCTCCTCGCCGAGGGTGTTCACCGAGATGACCGGCGCCTGGACGAACGGGAACGCGTGGGTGTGCAGGAGCCCGTGCTTGCCAAACGAGGCCCGGAGCTGACCGAGTTTGAGGGTGACACCCGGGATCTTGGTCGTGGTCGCGAACGCCTCTTCCGCCAGCGCGGATTGGGCATCCAGCACGAAGTATACGGTCAGCGTCCAGTACGGGTCGACTGTGGAGATGACGCTGATCTCGGCCTCCCCGGGCCGCATCCCATATGCCTGGTCCAGGTCGGGCGCCCCTTGGCAGAGGAACAAGCCGTTGACCCCGATCGCGGGGTTGGCGAGATTGGAGATGATCGACGGCGCTGCGGCGCGCGCGCCGGGAGATGCTGTCAAGACTGCAAGCCAGAGGAACACTAGGACTCGTCGCATCGTATTGATCCTCCTTGAGAGGATTGGAGACATACCGCCCCTGATGGGGCAGGGCATCTCGGATTGGATCGCGTCTCGGTGTGAAGGGATCAGGCGATGGGCGGGGCGCGGGAGTCGGAGGACGGGACCGGCCGTACCGGAGCTGCCACGGAGGCCGTGACCGGGGGCGCGTCGACCGTAGCCACGGGCACCACGATCGGCGCCGGCACGATGGCAGACATCGCCGCAGCATGACAGAGGACGCAGTGGCCGGTCTCGGCCCGGTCGGTCCCCGGAACGGCGTGCACGACCGCGTGGCCCATGAAGAGGCCGACGGCCACGAATGAGACCGCGAGCATCGTGTGACGCAACCACCGCGTCATCATCATTCCCACTATACCGGAAGCGCTTCCGGGATGGGGAATATCGGAGCGCACTACCGTTCGCTGGCGATGGCGAGCGCAGCGTGCTGGGCGAGAGCCTCGAGGAGGCGGACCAGGTCCGCCGTGAACGGGGGGCTCGCGACCCCGCGGTCGACGCGCAGGACGCCCAGGGACTTCCCCGCCGCCACCAGGGGCACGTACAGCGCCGTCGCGTCGAGGGTCGTGCTCGTGCCGCCGGAGACGATCTCGCCCGACTTGAGGGCCAGTGCGGCGGCGGTCGCCTCGGAGGGCGGGTACGACGCCCCGGTCCCCGCCTGCCCGCGCACCTTGAGCTCCCCCGCCTTGTCCGGCACGAGCGCGACCACGGCACACCCGGTCTCCCGCGCGACATGGGCGAGGACGATTCCGAGCAGGCGGTCCGTCCCGCGGGTCACCGCCAGTTCGCGGCTCAGATCGTAGAGCGCGGCGTTACGGCGTTCCCGTTCCTCAGCCAGGACCGCCTGGCCGCGGGCGAGCGAGGTCAGCCGGCTGATCGCAAGCGCGACGAGGAGCATGACGATGAAGGTGAAGATGTCCTGCAGGTTCTCCATGGTGAGACTGAACCTGGGCACGGTGAAGAGAAAGTCGAAGGCGAGCGCGCTCAGAACGGAGGCGACGACCGCGGGAACGAATCCCAGCCAGTAGGAGACGGCCAGGACCCCGAGCATGTAGACCATCGCCAGGTTCGCCTGGTGGAGGCGGGCGTCCAGCAGGGCATCGACCCCGGTGCATGCCGCCACCGCGGCCAGCGCGCCCGCGACACCAAGCCATTCAGGCCGGCGGCGAAGGAGGGATGCGACGATCGGACCCGTCTGCATGACTTCAACCTGAACTATAGACAGCGGCGGAGTTAGGAATCCGTTAGGATGAGGCGCGGCCGGGCAAGGCTTTCCGCGCGACCGGCGCGCCCTAACAGTATTCTTACCCCCCCGGACGCTATCATCCGGAACATGCCTTCCGCGTCCATTCCCCCGACCGTCGCCAGCCGGCCGAGCCGCCGGTGGGTGGCGGCCGCCAGCGCCCTGCTCGTCGTGGGCGCGTGCACGGCCGTGGACGCCGTCCTCTACCCGCACATGGACCTCGCGAACCTCGTCATGGTCTACCTGCTCGGGGTCCTCCTCCTTGCCTACTTCCAGGGCACCGGCGCCTCCGTGCTCGCCTCGTTCCTGAGCGTCGTGATGTTCGACTTCTGCTTCGTCCCGCCCCGGTTCACGCTCGCGATTGCGAGCGCCCAGCACCTGTTCACGTTCGCCGTCATGCTGCTGGTGGCCCTCTCGATCGGCCAGCTCACGGCCTGGGTCCGGGCCCAGGCGGAGGAGGCCCGGGCCCGCGAGCGGCGGACCGCCGAGCTCTACGCCCTGAGCCGCGAGCTCGCGACGACGCGGGGCACGGACGACCTCCTCGGAGCGGCGCTGAAGCACATCTCTGCGCACCTCGAGAGCGCCGCCGTCGCCCTCCTCCCCGACGCCAAGGGCAAGCTCTGCGTGCGGTGCGGCGACGCGTCGGAGTTCAGCCTGAGTCCCCGGGAGACCGCGCTGGCCCAGTGGGCATACGATTTCGGCCAGCTCACTGGTCGCGGGACCGCGATCGTCCCCGACGCCGAGGCCCTGTATGTCCCCCTGCCGGCGTCCGGCGAGACCGTGGGGGCGCTGGCGGTCAAGCCGCTCGTGGCCGGCCGGCTCCTGTCGCCCGAACAGATCGACCTCCTCGAGGCGCTCGCGCACCAGACCGCGCTCGCGGTGGCCAGCGACCGGCTGACCGACGAGAACCAGCGGATCAGGGTCCGGGAGGAGAACGAGCGCATCCGGTCCTCGCTCCTGAGCTCGGTCTCCCACGACTTGCGCACCCCGCTCGCCGCCATCACGGGCTCCGCCACCGCCCTGCTCCAGGAGGACGGCGGACTCGACGCCGCGGCACGCCGCGATCTTCTCGAGAACATCCGCGACGAGGCGGACCGGCTCAGCCGGCTCGTCGGAAACCTGATCGAGATGACGCGGCTCGAGGCCGGGCCGGTCGATCTCCACACGGAGCTCCACCACCTGGAGGATGTCGTAGGTTCCGCCCTCGCCCGGATGGAGGAGCGGCTCCGCGGACGGCCCCTGGTCACCGCCCTGCCGGCCGACCTGCCGATGGTGCCCATGGACGCCCTGCTCATGGAACAGGTACTCGTCAACCTGGTCGACAACGCGCTGAAGTACACGCCCGCCGCCACCCCGGTCGAGGTCGTGGCGGAAGCCGGGAACGGCCGGCTCACGGTCCGGGTCAGCGACCGCGGCCCCGGGATCCCGCCCGAGGACCTCGACCGGCTCTTCGACAAGTTCTACCGCGGCCGGCTCCACGGCCCGGCGGGGGGCGCCGGGCTCGGCCTCGCCATCTGCAAGGCCGTAGTCGAGGCGCACGGCGGCGCCATCTGGGCCGCGAACCGCGCCGGCGGGGGCGCGGTCTTCCAGTTCTTCCTCCCCGCCGAGGCTCCGCCGCCATGATTCCGGAGCCCCAACCGGTAGTTCTCATCGTCGAGGACGAGCTGTCGATCCGGAGGTTCCTCAAGCCCTCGCTCCAGACCGAAGGCTTCGCGGTTGCCGAGGCGGACACGGGCGCGGAGGGCCTCGCGCTTGCGGCCTCCCGCCAGCCGGCGGTCGTGCTGCTCGACCTCGGCCTCCCGGACGTCGACGGGCTCGAGATCCTCCGGCGGCTGCGGGCCGTGAGCGCGGTCCCGGTCATCATCCTGACCGCGCGGGGCCGGGACGAGGACAAGATCGCGGGGCTGGACGCCGGGGCGGACGATTACCTCACGAAGCCGTTCAGCGTCGGCGAACTTCTCGCCCGGATCCGGGTCGCCCTCCGGCATGCGCAGGCGCCCGGCGAGGATGCCTGCGCGGAGCCGTACGCGTCCGGCGACCTTGCCGTCGACCTCGCCGCGCGCATGGTCAGGGCGCGCGGCGCCGAGGTGCACCTGACCCCCCACGAATACGGAATCCTCGCCCTCCTCGTGCGCCGCGCGGGCAAGGTCGTGACGCAGAAGCAGATCCTCAAGGAGGTCTGGGGACACGCTGGCGTCGAGCAGGCGCATTACGTCCGGCTCTACGTGCACCAGCTCCGGGGCAAGATCGAGCGCGACCCCGCCCGGCCCGTTCACATCGTGACCGAGCCCGGCGTCGGGTACCGGCTGAAGGACGCATGACGCCGCCGGAGGATCCGCGCCCCCCGAAGACGCCGTCGCCGATTCCCGACGAGCTCGACTGGAGCCGCCGGCTCGCCCAGTGGATCCTCGGTGCGCCCCGGAACCTCTGGGACCGGACCATCTTCCACAAGGTGGCGCTCGTCCCCGTGCTCGCCTGGGTCGGCATGGGCGCCGACGGGCTCTCGTCGTCCGCTTACGGCCCCGACGAGTCGTTCCGGGCCCTGCAACTCCACCTCTACGTCGCCCCGCTCGTCATCCTGGCGTCCGTGCTCACGATCGCGATCATCTCCATCGCCTACAGCCGCGTCATCGAGAACTTCCCGCACGGCGGCGGCGGCTACGTCGTGGCCTCGCGGCTACTCGGCCCCGGGGCGGGTGTCTTCTCGGGATGCGCGCTCATCGTGGACTACGTGCTCACGATCACGGTCTCGATCGCGGCCGGCGGGGACGCCCTCTTCAGCCTCCTGCCGCACGAGTGGCACACAGCCAAGCTCGTACTCGAAGCCGCCGCGCTGGGGGCCCTCGTCGTCATGAACCTGCGGGGCGTCAGGGAGTCCGTGATCTCGGTCGCCCCCGTGTTCTTCGCTTTCGTCGTCAGCCACATAGTCCTCATCGGCGGCGTCATCTTCCTTCACTGGAGCCGCATTCCTGTCATCGCCGATGGCGCCGCGACCGGGTGCGCCGAGGGGCTGGGCACGCTCGGGCTGGTCGGGATGGGCGCGATCTTCCTGCGCGCCTACTCGATGGGGGCCGGCACCTACACGGGCATCGAGGCGGTCTCCAACGGGGTGAGCATCCTCCGCGAGCCCAAGGTCCAGTCCGGCCAGCGGACCATGGCCTACATGGCGGTCTCCCTCGCCGTCGTATCGTCGGGGCTGTTCGCGGGCTATCTCCTGGCCGGCATCGGGCCCACCGAGGGCCAGACCATGAACGCCGTGCTGGCGGCCGACGCTTTCGGGCAGGGCGTTCTGGGATCCCTAACCGCGGGCCACGCCCTCCTGTGGCTCACCCTGCTCTCCGAGGCCGGCATCCTCCTGATCGCCGCCCAGACGGGGTTCATCGACGGCCCGCGCGTCATGGCCAACATGGCGCTCGACGGCTGGCTCCCGCGCCGGTTCAGCCTCCTCTCGCACCGGCTCACGATCCAGGACGGCGTACTCCTCTTCGGAGCCGCCTCGCTGGCCGCCCTGCTCTACACACGCGGGAACACGACCCTGCTGGTCCTCATGTACTCGATCAACGTCTTCATCACGTTCTCGCTTACCGAGCTGTCCATGGTCCGCCTCTACTGGGGCCGGCGCCACGAAAAGGCGACGCTGCTGAACAAGATCTACATCCACGTCATCGGCCTCGTCCTGTGCGGGTCGATTCTCGTTGTCATGATCGTGGAGAAGTTCACGAAGGGCGGGTGGCTCACCCTCGTGATCACCTTCGCGCTTCTCGGAGCCTGCCTGCTCATCCGGCGCTACTACCGCGGCGTCCGAGAGCAGATCCGCCGGATCGACGACCAGCTCGGGGACCTGCCGGTCCGCCGGAAGCCCGTGGTGCGCCCGCTGAACCCGGACGACCCGACGGCCATCCTCCTCGTCGACCGGTACGGCGGCGTCGGCATCCACGCCATCTTCGCGATAACGCGGCTCTTCCCGGGCACGTTCCGGAACATGGTCTTCGTCTCGGTCGGCATCGTGGACTCGGACGCCTTCAAGGGCATCGACGCGCTCGACGAACTGCGCGCGCACAAGGAGACGGATCTCAAGCGATACGTCGAGTTCGCGCGGCGGCTGGGTCTCGCCGCCTCCTACGAGACGACCATCGGCACCGATGTCGTCGATGCGGCGGAGGAGCTCTGCCTGGTGGTGGCGAAACGGTTCGGCACGACCGTCGTCTTCGGGTCGAAGCTCGTCTTCCGGCGCGAGCGCTGGTACCAGGCGCTCATGCACAACCACACGAACGAGGCGCTCCAGTCCCGGCTCCAATGGGCCGGGCTAACGATGACGATCCTGCCGATCCGCGTCCTAGGCTGACCCGGCCGCGGCTACTTGGTGCGGCGCGTGATCCACCAGGCGGCGGTCAGGACGACCGACGCCGTCGCGAAGCCCATGATGATCCAGAAGGCGTGCGGGTGCCGCTGAAGCGGGATCGCGACGTTCATCGAGAAGGCGCTGACCACCAGGGTGGGCACCATGATCGCGATGGTGATCACGTTCAGGGTCTTCATCTGTACGTTCAGGTTGTTGCTGATGATCGACGCGCGCGCATCCATGAGGCTCGACAGGATGTTCGAGTAGATGTCGGCCTGCCGCTGGCACTGGGTGTTCTCGATGGCCATGTCGTCCAGGAACTCCACCTGCTCCGTGGGCAGGCCGAACCGCGCCGGGTTGTTCCGGATCCGCTCGATCAGGACCCCGTTCGTCATGATCGAGTTCAAGTAGAAGACCATGGACTTCTCGAGGGCGAAGAGCTGGAGCAGGTACCGGTTCTCCTGCGAGGTGTTCAGCATCGCCTCGAGCTCGCTGGTCACCTCGTAGATGGCGCGCAGGTGCTCGAGGAAGTGCGAGATCGAGGAGTACAGGATCCTGAGCCACAGGTCGTTCAGGGACGACACCCGGTTGAAGATCCGGTTCGAGAAGATGTTCAGGTCCTCTTTGAAGACGAGGATGATCCGGTCCTTGAAGAGGAACAGCCCGGCGGCCGAGGTCTTGAAGGTGAGCCGGTCGCCGCCGGTGTAGTTGAGCGGACGCCGGTAGATCATGGCCACGTGCTCGGGCTCGAACTCCAGCCGCGAGAGCTCGTCGGGGTCCAGGGCGGAGTTCAGCGTGTGCTCGTCGATCCCATAGGTGGCGATCAGCATCTTCTTCTCGTCGGCATCCGGGTCCACCACGACGATCACGTGGGCGGCCCCGGGGCCATCCTCGACGACCCGGTTGTCCTTCAGCGCGTAGTAGCTCAACATGGGTGCCGGCGTTGCCTCCCTGGGACCGTGCGTTCACCGAACCTGAATGAGGATACTCCCGAAGGCTCCCGGGGCTCAACCTCTTCGGCCTCTCCAGGCCCTCCGGACCCGGAGGCCGGCCCCGGGATCCGCCGATCAGCGTCCCCGCCGCCAGCCGGGATCCGGTTCAGAAGAGGTCCAGCACGACCCCCTGGCACGTGAAGTTGTAGTCGTCGTGGGAGCCCGAGTAGACCAGGTACAGGGTCTTCTCGTCCATCATCCACTTCGTCGGAAAGATGGGCTGGTACACGCCGTAGTGGCCGAAATCGTCGTCCCGGTGGAACAGGGACCATGGACCCCAGGGCTCGGGCGCCTCAAAGAGCGTGAGCTGGCTGGGGTAGACGCTGTCGGGCCAATTCTGGTGGTACGGCCGCGGCTGCATGGTTTCGCGGTTCAGGAACGAGAAATTGGCCAGGAGATACCGCTTCAGGAACCGGTTGTAGGTGACGTGGTCCTCGCCCGTCATGCTCGGATACTCGAAGATGGGCCGCGCCTTCGCGTCGTCCCGGTCCCAGGCCGGGGCCTCCGGGGTTCCCGTGAAGAACTCCCATGCCGCGCGCTCCAGTAGCTTCGCCCGGGGGACGCGGCCGAGGAGCAGCATGTCGCCGTTGCACCAGTAGCTGTTCCCGTCCGTGCCAGCCGGGAAGGTCGCGTACACGTACCCGTCGCGGGCGCCCTCGAAGTCCCTGCCGAACTGGATGAAGTGGGGCGAGGCCAGCCGGCCGGTGAAGAACTCGAGCGGCGTCGCCTCCCGGTTCCACGTCTTCCCCCAGTCCCGGGTCGTGATGATCCACGACGAGATGTTGCACTGCCGGTTGAACGCCGGGTTCTCGCCGTAGTTGTGGAGCTCGACCGCGAAGTAGAGCATGCCGTCCATCCCGAGCAGCCCCGCGGGCTTGACGCCCCGGTTCTTGTCCACCCTGGGCCGCTGACAATAGACCTTGGGATCGATGGGCAGGTTATCGACGAGCTCGAGGTGGAATGACCACGACGCGCCGCTCTGGCCGTGGATGCGCCAGAAGTTCATGGGGCTCCCCGTGTTGTCCCCCGCCGCGCCGTAGAGGAAGTCGTCGGCGGCCCACGTGATGGGCCACATGTCGCCGTCCCCCTTGTGCTGGCGCCACTTGCCCATCTCGAGTCCCCGGATCACGGTGCTGCGCGGATACTTCGGTGCCGGTGCGTCGGGCATGATCTACCTCCCATTCATTCATTCGCGGCGAGCTATCATCGGGGTGGCAGGAGAACGCTCACCGGGCACCCAAGGCCCCGGGCTATCTTGAGAAGAGTGGAGAGTTTCGGCCACCTGGTCAGTCCGCTCTCGAGGTGCGTCAGCGTCTCCTCCGTCAGCCGGGCACGGCGGGCAATGTCACGCGCGCTCATGCCTCGACGCCGCCTCTCGCGGCGGAGAAGCAGCCCGAACGACTCCACCGTTCCAGCGGTTCCGCCAGCAGCTGCCGATTTCCCGAATCGAGGCTCGAACCGCGTTCCTGGTATGAGATCCACCGGACGGCATCCAAGACGACGCGCCACGGAAATCAGCCAGCCAACATCGGTCTCGTCCCGTCGCGCCCTCCCCAATCTCCTGATCGTGTCCGCGCCGAGACCCAGCCGCACTCCGAGTCCATCCATGGTCAGGCCGGCGGCGAATCGCACCCGCCGAAAGCGCGTACCAAGAGTCTCCGGTCCCGTGGCCCTCACGATTGCGATTCGCGGCCCCGCGGGCCGGGGCAACCAACCCAGCCTGGACGCCTTGACCTTGAGCGCCCGGGCGATCGCGGGCATCCACCTTCCCCCCGGATAATTGCGCCTGCATTCCCAACGGCAGACCGTGAACACTGTCGTGCCGATCCGGCTCGCGAGTTGTGTCTGGGTAAGCCCAGCCGCGGTGCGGAGCTGCCGGACCAGAATACCGAATTGATTGTCACGATCATCCCGACTCCGCGCTCTCACGTTACCCGTGCCGCCCACTCAGAATCACTTGTTTCCGATCCGGAGCAGCATCGCGCCGTGCGTCGGAACCGACGCGGTGAACGACCCCGCGAACTCGCCGAGATCCTTGCCAAGCCAGCAGTCGCGCACGGCAAGCTTCCCCGTGAGCCCCAGGTCATTCCAGGCCGCCGTGATCTCCATCCGGTCGTATCCCTTGTTGAACAGCCCCACGGCCGTGGTCCCGTCGGCGAGCGGCCGCGCCCAGACCTCCCAGTCCTCGGTCCCCGCGCGCCGCGTGGCGGCGACCCCCAGCGGGTCCTGGTCCACGTCGAGCACCTCGTCGTTCGTGAGGAGGGCGAGCGTGAACTCGTCGAGCCGGGCGAGGTCGCACCCGATCAGGAGCGGAGCGGCGAGCAGGCTCCACGCCGTGAGGTGCAGGATCTGCTCGTTCCTCGTGAGCTTCGAGGGATGCAGCGTCGGCCCCCACCCCACCTGCCCGACGACGAGCATGTCGGGGTCGTTCCAGTGGCCCGGGCCCGCCCATTTCGATATTTCCGGCTGGCGGAACGCGATGTCGGCGAGGCTCCACCACGTGTCCTTGATGTCCCCCGTGGTCCGCCAGAGGTTCCCGCCGGTCTGGGCCCCCCATTCCCACACCTGGTCCATCCCGTATTGGCAGAACGAGAACACGATGTCGCGGCCGGAGGCGTCGAGCGCCTGCCGCATGACCCGGTACGGGCGGATCGCCTTCTCCCGCCCCTCGCCCGTGGCGACGTCGCCGTACGAGCACCAATCGTACTTGAGGTAATCAACCCCCCACCTCGCGTAAGTGGCCGCGTCCTGCCGCTCGTGCTTCCAGCTCGCCTCGAAGCCCCCGCACGTCTTTGGCCCCGGCCCGGAGTAGATGCCCAGCTTCAAGCCCAGCGAATGGACGTAATCCGCCAGGCCCTTCATGTCCGGGAACTTGTCGTTCGTCAGGATCGTGCCGTCCGCCGCGCGGCCCGCTTCCCAGCAGTCATCGATGTTGATGTATAAGAACCCGTGGGCCGCGAGCCCGGACTTCACGAGCGCATCGGCGGCCTCGCGGACTTTCGCGGCGTCCACGGCGCAGCCCCAGACATTCCACGAGTTCCAGCCCATAGGCGGCGTGAGCGCGAGCTTCGCCTTCCCCGCCACGATCGTGAGCACCCGCTTTGCCGTGCCCTGCGGCCCGGTCACGGTCAGCGTCACCGCGTGCGCGCCGGCCTTCTTCACTGCCCCAGTCACGATCCCGGTCGCCGGGTCCATGGCGAGTCCGGCCGGCAATCCGGCGGCCGCGTACGCGAGCGGTCCTTCACCGGTCGCCGGAATCCTGAACACGAACGGCCGGCCCGGCGTCGTTCCCACCATCCGCGGGCCGTTGATTCGCGGGGCCGCTTCGGCCCCGCGCGCGATCGGCGGGGGCGGATCATTCGCCGGCTCCGCCGGCCCCGGCTGACCCTCCCCCGCGTACGTGATCCCGGCCTCCGCCCAGTCGGCGTGGTCGCAGTCTGATCCGTCCCCGGCGTCGCCGACGTCCAATCGCAGGCGTTTCGCACCCTTGACGTCCACGTCCACGCGCTTCGCTGCGTCGCCGGGCCGCATGACCCCGGAGTCGAAGAGGAGCCGGCCGTCGGCCCTGACCCGGAAGACGGCCGACCCGCAGCCCATCTTTTCGTCATCCATGCCGACCCAGGCCGAGAACCGCGTGGCCGGCCCGTTGAGGTCGACGGTCCAGACACTCCTGGCGTGCGTCCCGATCCCGCGGTCGAACAGGCGGCCGCCGATGCTTAGCGGGTTGCCATCCACGGACAGCCGGGCGCGCGGATCCCCGTACCCGGCGGTCATCTCCCACAACGGCAGCCAGTCGAGCCAGAAGACGCCCGGCGGCGACGTGTCGGAGACCGGCACGACGGTCCCCGATGTCTCGACCTCCAGCTCCGCCCAGTCGGCGTGGTCGGCGCCGTTGTCGTCCCCGTCCTCGCCGACGAGGAGGCGGAGCCGGCGGACGCCCGCGAGCGCGACGTCCACGCGCTTCGCCGCGTCCCCGCCCTTCATGACCCCGGAGTCGAAGAGCCTCTTCCCATCGCCGAAGACGCGGAACTCGACCGACCCGCGCCCCGCCACTTCGTCGTCGACGCCGACCCACGCCGTGAGCCGGGTGGCCGTCCCACCGAGGTCCAGGGACCAGTCGCCGATCGCGTGCATCCCGAGACCGCGGCCATACGCCTTCCCCGCGATCGTGATCGGATGGCCGTCGACGGACTTCCCCGCCTGCGGCTTCCCCCAGCCCTGGATCACGCCCGAGAGGTCCAGTCCGTCGAGGGGAACGGTCGCGGCGGATGCAGTGGCCGCCGCGAGCAAGGCAACGAGGGCCGGCACGAGAGACGCCATGGTGTCCGTATGGTACTCCCTCCCGGTATCATGGGGCCATGCACGCGGTCGTGGTGGCCCTGTGGTTCCTGTCCGGCTCCGCCGCCGGCGCTCCCGGGAATCTCCTCGTGAACCCGTCGTTCGAGTACGGATTGACGGGCTGGGAGCCCGTCTGGAGCCGCTCGATCGGCGCCGCGAAGGCCGAGGTCGTCCGGAAGGACGCCCATGACGGCAGGCGCGCGCTCCGGGTCGTCCACACCGGCCCCGACGACTGGTCGGTCGGCCAGGCGGCGCGCCTCCCCGTCACGCCCGGGGAGATCATTGAGATCACGGGATGGATCCGGATGCGGGGCCCCGGCCGCGTTCAGCTCGGCGTCGTCCTGCGCGACGCCGGCGACGAGACCCTCGACTGGGTCTACGGGGCTGCCGAGGTCGTCCCCGCGGCCGACTGGCAGCGGCTGCGGTCCCGGTGCCTGATCCCCCCCGGCGGGGCCGGGGTCCAGTTCCGGCTGACCGGCGACGGGCCCGTGGACCTGCTGGCCGACGGCCTCTCGCTGGTACGATCAAACCGGCCCCCGACCGTGCCCCAGTCGTCGATCGAACTGAAGGCCGCGACACTCGCCGTCCGGATCGACGGCGCGACCGGCGCGCTGACCGTGACCGCGGGCGGCACGGTCTGGACGCAGTCGGCCGGCGATCCCGCGCCGCTGGCGGTGACGGGGACGGAACGGGTCTCGGACACGCTCGCCCGGTTGACCGTCCTCGACCCGGTCTCGGACCTCGCGCTGACGGCCGAGATCTCCCTCGACCCGGCCGAACCCGAGGTCACGGTCACGCTCGCGGCGGACCCGGCCGCGCCCCTCCCCCGGCCCGTGCGCTATCCGTACCCGTTCGTCTCGCGGGCCGGCGACCTTGCCGTCCTGCCGTACTCCGAGGGGCTCGTCGTCCCCGTGACGGCGACGGGCAAGGGCTGGGGCTTCCGGTGCTTCGAGTGGAAGGACGGCTTCGGCTACAGCGACTGGAAGACCCCGCTGGGGTTCGCGGCGGTCACGGACCTCGCGGGCGGATATGGGCTCATGCTCGATACCCCCTGGGACGCCGCAATCGAGGTCCCGGTCGTCGCCGGCCGCCTCGCGCTCGCGCCCGCGTGGCGGGCGACGCGGGGCGCGTTCGGGGCCCCGCGCCGCGTCGTCTACCGGTTTGCCGCCACGGGCGGCCACGTCGCCCTCGCGAAGCGCTACCGGGAGCTCGTTCGGGCGAAGGGCTGGCTCGTGCCCTTCGCCGAGAAGGTGAAGATCCGGCCCGCGGTCGCGAAGCTCCTCGGCGCCGTGGACCTCTGGTTCCTCGACCGCGAGCTCCCGGCGGACTTCTTCGAGGACCTCGTCGCCTGCGGCGTAGACCGCGCCCTCGTCTCCGTCGGCGGAGGCTGGCAGGAGCCCGACGACGCGGACGCGTGGGTGCGGACCGCGGAGGCGGACGGCTGGCTCGGGAGCCGGTACGACCTCTACACCGACGTCTGGAACCCCGCCGACCATCCGCCTGCCTGGCTGCGAACCGAGGGCTTCCCCGCCGACGTCGTCGTGGACGGGGACGGCGGGTACCACAAGGGCTGGGTGGACAAGTCCCCGGGCGGCCCGTTCCAGGGCTACGTCCTCTGCGCGGCCACGCACCGGAAGACGGCGCAGGCGCGCATCGCCGCCGAGCTCGCGCGCACGCCCTACACCGCCCGCTTCATCGACGTCGTGTGCTCCGCCGGACCCATGGAGTGCATCGCCCCCGCGCACCCGGAGACCAGGCAACAGGACGCCGAGGCGCGCGCGGACATGCTCAAGCTCGTGTCGGATGAGTTCAGGCTCGTGACCGGCTCGGAGGAGATCCGCGAGTGGGCGGTAACCTTCTCGGACTTCAGCGAAGGGACCATGACGATCCGGCCCGCGGCGAACGCCGGGTACGACTGGATGGGGCCCGTCGAGCCCGACGCCGACTACGCGGCCCTGAACGCGGGCTCCGCTTTCCGCGTGCCCCTCTTCGAGCTCGTCTTCCACGACTGCCACGTCTCGACCTGGTACACGGGCGACGGCATGACGAAGGTGCCCGCGTGCTGGGACGCCAAGGATCTGCTTAATATTCTGTACGGCACCATGCCGCTCTGGATGCCTACCAAGGCGCTCTGGGCGGAGCATCGCGCCCGGTTCCTGGCCTCGTACCACACCGTCAATACCGTCTTCGCCGCCGTGGGCGGCTCCGAGATGACCTCGCACGAGTTCCTGACGCCCGACCGGCTGGTCCAGCGGACCCGGTTCGCGTCCGGCCACACGGTCGTTGCGAACTTCGGGAACGCGGACTGGACCGACTCGCCTTCGGGCCGGATCATCGCGCGGGACGGGTTCGTCGCGACCGGCCCCGGGCTCGACGCCTGGCGTGCGCGCGTGAAGGGCCGCGTCGTCACCCGGGTCGAAACGCCGGCGAAGGTCTACCTGGACCCGGGCGGCGCCGGGTGGGATACCGGGGCCCTGCGGTGCGACGCCCCCGCTGTCGTGGTGCAAGCCGGCCGCGGGGTTCGGGTCATCCTCCTCGGCCGCGCCACCCGGGTCGCGCTGGCGCCCGGCGGTCCCGTGACTCCGGATCTGGTCCGGCACGGCACGCTCTACCCGCTCGACGCGTCCCGCGCCCGCGGACGGCCCGCGCAGCCGGCCCGGACCGGCGGGCGGGCCGGGTTCATGCCGGCTGACGGGGTCACGATCTACGAGCTCGAATAATCGGGACGGCCGGGCCCTTACGGGATAGGCCTTTGTGTCACTACTCCCGCAGGTCCTGCTCGTGTCATGATGCCCGTCATGTCCCCCAAGTACCGGCTCACCTCGACCTCCGCCGCTCTATTCCTCCTCTTCTCCGTCGCGCGCGGCGCCGTAGCCGCCGAGGCGCCCCTCGTCGACCTCGCGCTCTGGGGCGGGATCAAGACCACGGCAATGCGGGACCTCAAGCACGAGACGGACCTGGTCACCGCCGACATGAAGGCCCACGGCATGGACGTCGTCACGTCGGGCACCGGCGGCCTCGGGACGGGACTCGAGGCCGGGTGGCGACTCCCCGCGCATCTCTCCGTCTGCCTGCGGGGAGGATGGCTGGGCCGCGACGGCGGCGACATCACGGGCACGCTCTCGGACGCCTACGGCACCGCCGACGTCTACGAGCACGTCACCATCAACGGCTGGTGCGTCGAGGGCGGCGGGCGATACGAGCGCCTCGTCGCGCCCCGGCTGTCGCTCCGCGGCGGGCTGTTCGCCGGCCTGGTCCGCGCCACCGCCGATATCCGTCTGCGGTCGAAAGTCACCGGCCTCTACGCCCTCCTCCTCGGGTCGGGCGACCACACGGTGCCCTATCGCGCTTCGGGTCTCGTCGCCGAGGCGCTCGTGGGCGTCGCCTACGCGATCACGCCGCGGTGCTGCGCCGGGCTGGACGCGGGCTGGCGGTTGGGCAAGACGGGCCCGCTCAAGGCCACCGCGGCCGGGGACACGGACAACGACGGCGCCATCGACGCCGTTGCGGGCGATCCGCGCCGCAGCTCGGACGGCACGAAGGACCTGACGCTAGACTTTTCGGGACTGGTCGCGACCCTCTTCATCACCCTCGCGCTCTGACGCGGGCGGGGTCAGCCCGCCGTCGAAGTCCACCTGCCCTACCCGCCACCTTCGACGACGGCCCTCTAGGCCGCTTGGACCTCGAACTCCGCGATCTTTCCTTCCTCCACCGTGTACCTGATCTCGAGCGGCTGACAGCATACCTCGCAGTCCTCGATCAGGGTCTGCGACTCGACGGACGGATCGAGGAGCACGGACACGCGGGCGCCGCAGAGCGGGCAGAGGAAAAACCGCTCGAACTCCTCGGCGAGCGGCTCCCCTTCCTCGGCGAGTTCATCCGCCGGAAGAGCCGGAGGCGGCGGAAGCGGCGTTGGAAGCGGAGCTTCCACGCGGCGCCGCTCCTGCGGCGACGGGGGCGCCTTGGGCGGTCCGGCCGGCTTCTTTCCCGAAGGGCGTTTCGGGGTTTTCTTCGTCATCGTCTGGGAGTCTACCAAGCTGATAGCATGGACGCCATGCCTCGCATGCCAATACCCCCGAGGGCCCTCTGCGCCCTGCTCGCCCTCCTGGCATGCAATGCGTGTGCCGAGTCCGGCTACGTCTGGGAAGGCTTCGAGCGCGAGATCAACTGGGACCCCGACGCCTCGTCGGCGGCCACCGGCCGGGTACTGGACCCGGCCCAAGCCACCGAGGGAAAACACGGGCTCAAGCTCGATTTCACGGCCGTTACCCCCTCCGCCCGGGCCGTCTGGTACCGGAGCGAGAACCTGGACTGGTCGCCCTACGGCGCTCTCCTCCTGGACGTCTACAATCCCACCGACCTCCCGGCCCTCAAGCTCGGCGTCTCGATCGCGACGACCGACCGGTACCTGGGACACGAGACCTTGACGGCGCCGCTCCAGCCCGGGTGGAACCGGGACGTCCGGATCGACCTCAAGGCCCGGACCTTCTCGTCGGCGGCCTCCGACTACCGGCCCGTCGGCTACCTGATCGGCCGCGGGGCGGTGAAGCTCGTGTCGCTCCACGTCTACCCCGGCTCCGCGACCTCGGGCTGGGTCACGGTGGACAATATGCGTTTGGAGCGCGCGGGGCTCCTCAACGCGGGCGACGTCACCGTCAACACTACCCTGGACCTGACGGCATCGGCGGGCCGGATCGACTACCTGCCGCCCGGCATGCGCGTGCGGTCCCGCGACGTCTCCACCGTCGAGAGCTTCGAAACGGGGAACACGTGGACCACGGCCCAGTCCGGCGTCAAGATCGCGCCGACGACGGGGCGCCACAGCCGCGGCGGAGGCGCGCTCGCCGTTACGTTCCCCGCGTCCCTGGACGGGTTCATGCTGGACCTGCCCGGCCTGGAGACCCGGCTCGGAGGATCCCGCCAGTTCCGGATGGACGTCTGGTGCGACGCCCCGGGCGGCCAGCTCGATCTCGTCCTCTACGACACGGACTGGAACCGGTACCGGAGCGGCTGGCGCTGGCTCGGCCACGGATGGAACACGCTGATCTTCGATTTCACGAACCAGGATGCGTGGGACGAGGGAGTGATGTCGCGCGACGTTACGTCGCGGCTGGCCCTCGTCTCGGTCAACGTGAAGTCCCGGTGGCCCGGCCGGCTCGTCTTCGACGGCCTCGCGACCGCGACGGTGTCGCTGCGGGGCGCCGCGAAGCCCGGCGCCCTCCTCAGCACGTCCTTTCACCCGACCCCGACGATCGAGGCCGTCGTGGACACGCGTCTCCAGGACACGTGGTACGGTAACAACCTGCGCGGCACGCGGAGCGCCGGGCCGGAGGGCTGGGTGGACGCCGGGCACGTGCGCTGGGACGCCGGCGGGTTCCGGACGACCGCGCTCTGGCGGCGCCGCATCACGGCCATGGACCAGCCGCAGTTCCTGCTCGTTTCCCCGTACAGCCTCGGCAACGAGATAACGGGGGCCGAGACCGCGGGACGCCTGGCCGGAACCGAAGTGCAGGCCATGGCCGTGAGCCGGCTCGAGTACGGGACCTTCGACAGCCGCGTGCCCACGGGGCTGGGACCCGAACGCGTCGGGGCGCTCCGGCTCCGGCGCAACGTGGCCGAGGGCACCCGGATCGGCGTCACCCGGGTCGTCCACCTTTCGCGCTATCCGGGCACGGTCGGCGAGGTGGCGCGCCGGCGCGACACGACCGGGCTTGACGCGGAGTCCCATCTCCAGACGGGCAAGCTCGCGCTCAACGTCTCGGCCGAGGGGGCCTACACCTCCGGGCCGGCCTTCCGGGCCCCGGACGCGAACGCCCCGGCCCGCGACCGCTGGTACGGCGCCGGCCGCGTCGCGCCCGAGTTCGGACGGCTCTCGCTGTGGGGAAGCCGGGAAGTCTGGGGCTACGACTTCGACGGAACCTTCACCGCCTGGAGCGGCAACTGGCAGGAGTGGGACGCCGGAGGGGCGTTCCTGCTCGAGGGCCTGCCGGGATTGCAGTGGCTCTCGCGCCTCCCCCTCTACAACCGGACGTTCGCGAAGGACCTCAAGGTCTCGGTCACGTGGTGGGACGGGACCTCGCGCGACCGGTTCACTGCCGCGGACGCGACGCTCAAGCCCCGGAGCATCCAGAGCTCGGTCTCGGCCAGCCTCGCCAACGATTACGAGGCGCGGCCGAACTTCTCGCTGACCGCGGACCGCTTCCGGTCGAATGATTCGGACTACCTGACGCAGGAGACCGAGGAGAAGATTTTCGTTCGCGTCCCCCTCCCGTGGGAGCTGATCCTGAACCTGACGGGAGAGCTTTCGCAGACCGCGGAGCGGGATTTCTGGTCCGAAGAGTCCGGGACGGGCTGGAAGCGGATCGTCGAGGGCGGTCTCGCGCGCTACTTCCTCGGCAACCTCTACGTGACCGTTGGACTGGCTTGGCGGCGCACCCGGAATGCGTGGGAAGGGGTGTGGGGCGATCGCGCGGAGCACGCGCGGCTGACCGCCGGGATTCGCCAGGCGCTGGGCCCCAATTCCCTCGTCCAGATCGACTTCGGCCAGCCGGCGCTCTACGGAACCGACTTCGGCTCCCGTGATACCCTCAATGTCGTGACGGTCCTGGTCAAGACCTACATCTGATGCGGTGGTTCCTTCCCGGAATCCTGATCGCGGCGGGTGCGATCCGGCTCTGGGGCCTGTCCGACCGGGGACTGTATTACTACGACGAGGGACGCAACCACCTCGAAGCCACGGCGACCCTCGCCCTCCTGACGGGGCGGCCGGGCGTCGCGGAGTACATCCAGATCCGGGACGGCCGGCCCGCGGCCAACCTGTCCACCGCCGCCTTGCTGGCGGTGCACGACTCGCCCGACGCGATCCTGTACCTCGCCGCCGCCTGGGGCACGGTCACCGTCTGGCTCGTCGCGTCCATCGCGGCGCGTCTCTGGGGTCCCCGGGAAGGGCTGATCGCCGCGGCCGCGCTCGCGGTGTCGCCGTACCATGCCGTCTACTCCCGATGCGGGCTGGTCGATGCCGCGCTCGCCGCGCTTGCCGCCGCCGCGTTGCTGGCCCTGCTGCGGGGGCGGGAGGCCAACGGAGGGGGACGCGCGACCGCCTGGGTCTTCGCCGCCGGGCTCGCGGTCGGGCTCGGCCTCGGGCATTCGGTGCGGGCCATTCCGATCGCCTGCTGCACCGTCGCGGCCGCCGTCTTCCTGGGGCTTCGGACGCCCCGGCTGCTCGGGGCGTTGGGCGCGGGGATGATCCTGCCACCGGCCGCGTTCGAGATGCTCCAGCGTCACTGGGCCTCCGGCCTCGGCTCCCTGGCGCCCGCAGTCTTCCCCTTCGGGACCTTCGCCTCCCAGGTGGCGGGAACGACGCGGCTCGCCGCGGGGTTCGGGTTCACGCCCTCGTCCCTGGCTGCCCTCCCCGGCTACTTCCTGCCTCTCGAGGGGCCGGTGGGAGTCGCCTGGGCTCTCGCCGCGCTCGCCGTGTCGCTGGGCCGGGCCCCCTCGCGCCGGGAGGCCGCGGTTCACGTCTTCTGGTGGGCGCCGTTCGCGTTCTACGGGGTCTACGCGGGGATCGCGCACCGGTTCCTCCTCGCCGCCTTCCCATTCCTCGCGCTCGCGAAAGCGCGCGCGCTGGGACTCGGACTGGACCGTCTCCGGGGGCGACGGCGGGATGCGGCCGTGGCGACGGCGATCCTCCTTGCGGCCTCGCTTCCGTGGCTGGCCCGGCTCCGCGAGGACCGCTCCCCGTACCTCGAGGTCCTGCGCCGCTCAGGCCGGCCGGACCTGCCGCACCTCTCGACGAATCCGCCCGTGGGGGCGGCGCTCGTGGGACCGTCCCGGTGCGCCCCCGTCCCCGGGGACGAACGGGAGGCCCGGGAGCTGCGCCGTGCCGGATTCCGTTACCTCGTCGCGGACCTCCAGTCCGGGTTCGGCGGGGAAGCCGCGACCGGCGAGCGCAAGCGCGCGCTCGCCCGGTACGAGAGCCGGCTGGTTCCGCGCCTGAGCGTGCCCTACCCGCGCATCGTGCTCGAGCTGTACGTACTGAACCAGAACTTCCCCTGGGTGCGCCAGCGCGAGGCGCTTGCCGGTCTCGCGAACGCGCATCCCGCCGTCCACCTGTACGACCTCAAGCGCCGGCTCTAGAACCCGCCCAGGCGGCGCACGCGGCGGTGCTCAGCGCCGTCAGCCACAGTCCGAGGGAGAAGAGCATCGGACGGAACAGCATGCGCAGGCGGTGACGCCCGGGCGGAATCTCGACCGCCATGAGGAGGGCATCGGCGCGCCACACGGGCACCCGCCGCTCGTCGAGGAAGGCGCGCCACCCGGGATACGCCATCTCCGACACCACGGCCAGCGCCGCGCCCTCCGCCTCGATCTCGGCGGACAGCGTTCCGGCCGCGCCGGCTAGGTTCCGAAGCCGCGCCCGGGCATACATGGCCGGCGGAGCCGCCGGGCCGGCGAGCACGGCTTCGCGCCACGACCAGCCGGGCCGACTGAGCGCCGCCAGCGCGGCCTCGAAGCCGGCGGCGGAGCGGCCCCAGTCGGGGAAGAAGACCCTGGGCAGGCCATGCGGGTCCTCGAAGATGAAGACCGGCTGCCCCCAGGGGTCCCGGCTCGGTTTCACCAGCCGCAAGCCCTTCCCCGCGACCCGGCTGTAGGACACGTGATACCGGACGTTGAGCAGGGACTGGTGCCGCCGGGCATCCCCCGACCGCGCGGCCGCTTCCGCGAACCGGAAGACGTTCGACGGTGGCACGGCGTGATGCCCCGACACGAATGCCAGATCCAGCGGCATTCGCCCGTTGACGGCCGCGGCGTCCTCGTCCGTGATCGTGCGGAAGATCCCGGGCCGCGCCGCGAGATCCTCCCCCACCCGGTCCCTGACCCGGAATCGCGCCATTGGTCCCAGGTCCAGGTACGGGCGCACGGCCGACACGAGGTCGCCGATCGTCCAGCAGGACACGAGCGCCAGGGCCACCGGCGCCGGACACATGGCGGCTCCCGCCACGACGGCCAGCGACACCGGACCCGCCACCGCGGCCCGCTTCAGCGACGTCGTGACGGTGCGTTCCATCGCCGTCCCCGTGAACCCGGCATCGGCCGCGTGGCGCGCGGCATACGCGGATGACGCCACGGCGCCCACGATCCGCCCCCGCAGCGCCCACGCGCCCAGCGTCATCAGCGTCAACATGGCGAGCGTCCCGAGCACCACGCGACGACCGCGGTTCCCCTCCCGGAAGGCCCGCCACCCCTCCGCGGCGAAGAGGGCCGCCGGCACTATCGCGAAGTGCACCCACCGGCTCCATCCCCTGAACCCGCCGAATCCCGGCAACGCGTGCACCGGCCGCCCGAGGAACGTGTCCGGACCGAAACTCCACGCGAGCGCAGCCAGTCCCGCCACCAGCCAGGGCCAACGGCGGCGCCACGCCGCGGCGACCCCGGCCACCGCGAAGGCGAGCGGGACCAGCCCGCAGTACACGGTCGTCATGTCGCTGCCGTGCGGACCGAAGTAGACGGTGTCAGACGCGTAGGCCACGCGGCCCCAGAAGCCGGGCCAGACGCCCTCCACGAACTGGGCGGCGGAGAACCTCCATTGCAGGGAGAAGGACGCGCCCGGCGCCGCCCGCACGCAGGCCCCATAGTATTGGACGGCCGGCAGCAACCAGACGGCGCCGAGGACGGCTCCGAGCCCCGCCGCGCCCGCCAGCACGAGGACCGTCCGGCGGAGACCCGGAGCCTGGCGCGTCCGCCCAGATGTCGCGGCCCGGGCAAGGTCCAGGGCCAGCAGGAGCGACACCCAAACGAAGGCAAAGGCCAGCATCTGCGCCGCGAATGTCAACGACATCAGCCCGACGACGACTCCCGCCAGCACCGTGCCCTTCCAAGATCCCGCCACCCCCGCCCGGAGACCGAGGAGGAGCCACGGCAACAGCGTCACCGCGCGATAGAATCCGACGGTCGCCACGCCCTGCTGGCTCACGGTCACGCCGGCAAAGGCGTAGACGAACCCGCCGAACACGGCCCCCCCGGCCCCGAGGCCCTCGAACGACAGCAGGGCCGCCGCCCCCGCGCCCGCCACGACCTGGTGGATCAGGGAGTCCCAGGCGTAGAACACGGGCGGGGATAGCCCCGCCATCCAGGCCGGAATCTCGGTCGGGTACAGGACCGAGGCGTTCATCGAAGCTATGAACGGCACTCCCCCGAAGAGGTGGGGAAGCCACAGGGGGAGCTCGCCCCTTTCGCGGAACGTCCGCGAGGCGTATTCCAGGAAGGGGTAGAACAGCGCCCGGTAATCGAGCCCCGCCATCAGCGCGCGCCCGGCCAGGGCCTCCCGAAACAGGACCAGCGAGGCGATCACGCAACCCAATGCGGCGACCGCAGCCGCGCGCACCCCGGGGTCCCTGCCGTTCAGCCGCACGGCCCCATTGTACTTGGCCCCGGTTGGGGTATAGTACCCGCACACCCAGGACAGGAGGCAACCCGATGGCCGATCTGAGACTCGTCGTGGCAGGCATGGTGCACGATCACCTCTGGGGCATGCTCCCCAACTTCCGCAAGCTCCCGGTGAAGATCGTGGGCGGCGCGGACCCGAACCGGCCCCTGCGCGAGAAGCTCCGGAAGGAGTACGGGGTCACGGCCCTGTACCCCGACTACCACGACCTCTTTCGCAGCGTGAAGGCGGACGCGGTCATGGTCTGCGGCACGAACGCGGACGGCGCTGGGATTGTCGAAGCCGCCGCCGCCCGGGGTCTCGACTGCATGGTCGAGAAGCCCATGGCCGCCACCGCCGACCAGGCGAAACGGATGCTGAAAGCGGCAAAGCGCCACGGCACCCGGCTCATGATCAACTGGCCGACGGCGTGGAACCCCGCTCTCGTGAAGGCCATGGAGCTCGTGAAACGCGGCGACATCGGCCAGTGCTTCCACGCCCGCATCCACATGGCGCACCAGGGACCCAAGGAGGCCGGGTGCACGCCGTACTTCTGGGGCTGGCTCTACGACGCGAAGGCCAACGGCGGCGGGGCGATCATCGATTACTGCTGCTACGGCGCGGCGATCATGTCCGCGCTCTGGGGCCGGCCGAACGAGGTCATGGGCGTGGCGAAGACGCTGGTCAAGAAGCGATTCCCCGTGGACGACAACGCCATGATCACGGCCATCTACGACCGGCGGATCATCCTCTCGCAGGCGTCCTGGACCCAGAACCCGGACTACCACGACACGCTCTTCCTCGGCGATCGCGGCACCCTCCAGACCGAGCACGGTCAGCTCGTGCGGACGCACACGGACCCCAAGGAGTTCTCGCACTGGGGCGCCGAGCGCCAGAACCGGAAGGTGATCCATATCCCGCCCATGCCGAAGGGGCTCCGCAACGGCCCCGAGCACTTCGTCCACTGCCTGAAGACCGGCAAGGCCTTCACGAAGCTCTGCTCGGCCGAGGTCGGCTGCCTCGCGCAGGAAATCCTGACGGCCGGGGTCGAGTCGAACAAGTCGAGGCGGCGCGTCAGGCTGTAGCGTGCGACGGATTCCGGCATCCGCCGGAATCCGCAAGACGTCCGTCTGCGGACGTCACTCCACCAGCCGGCGGATCGCGAGGCGGCCGTCGCGGCCGACCGTGCACTCGACGAGGAAGGCGCCCGACCGGCGGGACGCGAACTCCTTCACCCGGGCCTCGTTGAAGTAGTAGCGCTCGATCCCGTACTCGACCCAGCCCAGCCCGCCGCCGAAGCGGCGGGCCGTGAACCGGCCGGTCACCCAGACGCCCTGGGCCGGATCCTGGCGGACCGGGATCGCGGGCCCGGGACAGGCAATCTCGGCCGCGCGCCAGACCGTGCGGCCGTCCGGACGATCCGGCGCGGGCACGAGCCGCACCGCGACGGCGGCGCCGGCGTTCCGCGGCAGGTCGCCGGTAACGCGGACGCCGTCCAGCCTCGAGATACGGTAGCTGAGCTGGAGGTACTGCCCCGACAGAAGGTCGCGCGGGTCCACGGGCGCCGTTTCCAGGACGATCACGGGGCCCTGCCGGTTCCATTCCTCGCGGGCGGCCCACCCCCCAAAGAAGAGCAACTGGGCGAGGAGCGTCCACCGCACCCATTTCATGGGGCGACCCCTGCGTCTCGAGGCGAGCCGTCGGGGTTTCTCCCGACGTCGAAACCCCGTGCCCGGACGACCAGGGACTGCCGGCCGCGGTTGAGGACCCAGGCGAGACCGATGAAGGCGACGCCGGCGACGATGAACGCAAATCCGCTGCGGAGCATGGTCCCGAACAGGTCCAGGAACCGCGTCGCGATGACGAGGCCGAGGAGGGCGGTGCCGTCATTGATGCGCCCGGGCAGGTTCCGGCGCACGCCCTCGACCATCAGCAGGATGCCGAGCGCCAGCAGGGCCAGGTTGGCGATCACGGCCACCGTCCCCGTGAGCCCCCAGAAGAGGATCAGGCCCCCGAGACAGACGGGCAGGAGAACGAGGCCGCGCAGGAGCCAGCCCGCGACCCGGGCCTCCCGGCCGGACCGCGCGCCCGCCGCCGCGACGAGCAACACGCCCGAGGCCGTCATGGCCAGCAGGAACCCGAGTGGCACGTACAGCTCCTCCCGGAAATCGAACGCCGGCGCGTGCGACCGCCAGAAGAAGGTCATTGTGTAGAGCAGGAGCGCGATCAGGAAGGTGCCGAAGCCGTCCGACCGGCCGCCCGCGAGCCGGGCGGGTCCGAGCGCGCCCCAGTAGAGCGCGATCAGGCCGGCCGCCAGGGTCGCCTGGTATCCCATGGCCTGGCACTGGAACGGCGTGTGCCACAGCGACAGGGACCAGAGCCAGAAGAGGAATGCGACGAGGAAGAGCCACCGGCTCGCCCCGCCGAGCCGCCGGGTCAGGACGACGGCGCCGTAAGTCCAGAGCGCCATGATGCCGGCCAGCGCGGGAGCGAAGGTCGTGCGGAACTCGCCCGGCGGCTCCCCCCACCACCCCCGCGCCTCCAGGGATAGGGGCGACCCGGGGACGTGGGACCCCGTGAAGACCGCGACGACGACCCCGGCGGCGTGCACGAACGCGGCCGTCGCATTCCCGGACAGCCAGGCGACGGGCGCGGTCAACGCCAGCCAGACCAGTAGCGGCATGAGCGGATCGCCCGAGAGCTGGTAGACCTGGCCCCACAACCCGATGCCGGCCAGGGGCGCGGCCATCCACACGAGGATCGTCGCCGCACCCAGGGTCGGGCGCGTCCGAGGCAGGCGCGCAGACGCCTCCGCGAGCCCGGCCAGGAGCAGGCCGAACCCGGCGAGCTTCCAGCCCCGGTGGATATTCTCCCAGTTGTACGCGACCAGGAGGATGATCCCGACGCCGATCGAGACCCCGCCGAGCGAAGCCAGGATCGTGAACGGGGCCACGCGCGCCGCGGCGGACTCGCGTGCCCGCTGCTCGCGGATGGCGCCCGCCTGGGCCGCCGAGATCAGGCCGAGCTCCGACCACCCGTCCAGCTGCCGGTCGAGCCACCGGTCCCGCCAGTTCATTCGGCCGCTCCCGCCTCCGCGCGAAGCCCCTCGATCGGCCCGCCGTCAACGTTGCGGAACCGGATGCACGCGCTCCAGTCCCCCTCGCCCTGGGCGACTTTCACGAGCACCGTGCACCAGCCCTTCGGGAGTTTGACAGGCACCTTGTCGTCCGCGCACTTGGTGCCCCGCCACGCGTTGTTGTCGTGGACTACCTTGCCGTCGATCCAGACCTTGATGCCGTCGTCGCTCCCGGCCTCGAGGATCGCCTTCGTCTTCTTCGGCACGAACACGCGGGTGCGCAGGTAGCCGGTCCGGTGCTCACCCTCCAGCGCATACTTGAGATCGAGCAGATACGGCGGGTCCGAGTCCTCGTTCCGGGGCAGGAGCCGCCAGGTGACCCGGGCGGGATCCCGTTCCGGCTCGAACGGCGTCTCCAGGAGCTTCTTGTCGTCGAGCCCCTCGCGTACGTACGGGCCCGCGATCTCCCAGGCGGTCACGTAGTCCGAGCACTCCACGATCGAGTCGATCGAGGCCCGGGCGGCCTTCTTCACGTCGTCGGATGTCGTCACGGCGAGGACGCGGTCGAGCGCGGCCCGCGCGACCTCGCGCCGGCTCAGGATCAGCTCCCCCGCGATCCGGCCGGCGGCCGCGGCCGCCTCCTCCTTCACCGCCGGGTCATCCATCGCCTTCAGGGCCATCTCGAGCGCGGCGGGGTGGGTGACCTTGCCCAGCGCACCGAGCACGAGCACTCGGTCCTCGGGCCGTCCCGCGATCGCCCAGGCGTCACGGAGCCGACCGACGAGCACGGCGTCGCCCTCGCCAGCCTCCCCGGCCAGCCGCACGTACCCGCGGAGCGCGAGCACGCGGAAGACGGGCTCGGGAGCCGTTTTCGCCAGCATCGCGAGGTCGGCCAGCGGCGACGCATCCGGCCAGTCGCCGAGCGCGCGCACCGCGGCCTCGCGGGCCGTGGCGTCCGTATCGCCAAGCGCCTCGCGCTCGGCGGCGAGCGCGGCCTCGCCGCCGGTCCTCGCCAGCAGGCCGAGCAGCGCCGCCTTCGCCCCGCCCGTGGAGCCCGCCCCGTCCGCGGGGCGAACGGCCCGAAAGGCCGCAAGGACGGCCGAAGCGGCCGGGGCGGGGTCCTTCATCCTCTTCACGATCAGCCCGAAGGCGTCGGCCGCGGCTTCGCGGGCGTCGGCATCCTGCGCCAGCCGGCCGACGAGCAGGGCCAGGTGGTCCGGGCCGCCGAGGACGCCGACCACGCCCAGCGCGGCCCGGCGGACCCCCGCGTCGGCATCCGCGACGTACGCGAGCGCGACGGGGAGCGACGAGGCCGACCCGCGCGCGCCCAGGACCCCGAGGAGGCCCGCCCGGACCTTCGGGGGCGCCGCCGGCACCGTGCCCTCGAGCGCGGCGGTCGCCGCGTCCGGCAAGTCCAGGAGGCAGCTACGAGCTGCCTCGGCGTCCGGCCCACCGAGCGCGGCCGCGAGGTCCGGCACGGCCTTGGCTCCCGCGAGCGCGGCGTCCGAGCGGAGCGCGGCCGTCCGAACCCCGGGGTCACTGTCCTTGAGCGTCCTCCGGACGGCGGGCAGGGCCGCCGCGTCGCCGCGCGCCGCGAGCACTCCGAGCACCGCGGTCCGGACCTCCGCGCTGCCCCGGGCGTTCGCGATCCGGGCCGCCCACCACGCCGTCACGGCAGCGCCGGGCGCCGCGGCCGCGACCCGGCCGGCGCAGTCCGCGACATCCGCCGCGTCGCCCGTGAGCGCGGCGAGCAGGTCGGGGCACGCCTTCGTCCCGTCCACGGCCGCGAGCCCCTCGAGCGCCGCGCACCGGACCTGCGGCTCGTCCGCGCGCGCCTTCAGCAGCCGCCGGTAGATCGCGCCCGCGGCGGCCGCGCGCTTCCCCGCCGCGAGCACGCGCGCCGCCGCCAGCAGCTCGTCCGTGCGCTCCCACCGGTCGAACCCGGTGGCGGAGGCTGCGGCCCTCTCGAGCACCTTGATGTCCTTCTCGGTCGGGACGGGAGCGAGGGCAGGCGCCGCGGCGACTTCTCCCGTCATCCGGAGCTGCTCCTCCAAGAACTGGCGGTTGAAATCGCTCCAGGTCGTCTTCGCCAGTTCGGCCTTGACCGCCTCCAGATACCAAGCCCGCTCCGCCTCGGCCCCGGGCCGGGAGACGAAGAAGGCGAGCCCGTGGAGCGCCCACCGCGCGCCGTTGTCGTCCCCCTTGCCGGGCTCGACGAGCCGGGCCGCGAGCGCAAACACCACCTCGGGGCCCATCGCCGCGATCCGGGGCATCACGGAGTCGCGCGAGACCGTGGCCGAGGAGGGCAACTGCCCGAGCAGGGCATCCAGGTCGGTCCCGAACGGCGCCGCAGCCCACGCGGTGCCCGCGACCAGGACGAGTCCGAGCCAGGCGTGTCTCACAAATGCCATGGCTTTCTCATCGGCTCGTCGAGCATGGCGTCCTGGGCCGCGTCCCCGATCACGCGCTCCCGCACGGGGTCCCAGCGCACGGGCCGGCCGGTCCGGATCGCGATGTTGGCGAGATGGATGTGCGTCACCGTCCGGTGCGCCTCTTCCCCGGTCGGCTTCGACGTGTGCGTGTTGTCCCGCGTCTTCACCGCATCCTCGAAGCTCCGGTCGCGGACCGGAACCGGGACGCCCGCCGTGGCCGCGAACAGCCCCGGCGGGTCGCTCTCCGTGCCCTCACGCTCCAGCGCTTTCCCCTTCGGCCCCTCCATGAACGGCGCCTTCTTGTCCACCTTGGGCCCCCACTCGTCACTCTCGAGGAGGAGCCGGGTCCCGTCGGGCCACGTGAACGTGACCGTGCCCCACATCCCCGCCGCGTCCGGGTGCGGCGGCCACGGCCCCGTGGACTCCACGAGCGATGGGCCAGTGAGGTCCTTGCCGAGCGCGTAAAGGATGGGGTCCATCCAGTGCATGCCCATGTCCGCAAGTCCCCCGCCGTCGTAGTCCCAGTAACCGCGGAAGCTCTGGTGCACGCGGTGGGGATGATACGGCTTGACCGGCGCGGGGCCGAGCCAGAAGTCGTAGTCGAGGGCCTTGGGAACCGTTTCGGGCACGAGGTCCGTCCGGCCGCTCCACTCCGCCACCTTCCACATCGCGCCGGTGTTCGGGTTGAGCCGGACGGTCAGGGGCGTGCCCAGAAGCCCGCTGGTCACGACGCGGCGGAGCTTCTCGTACCCCGTCCGGCCGTAGCTGTTGACCTGGAGGATCCGGCCGTACCGTTTCGCGGTCTCGATCATGACGAGCCCCTCGCGGTGGAACCTCGTGATGGGCTTCTCGCAGAGGACGTCCTTGCCCGCCTGCATCGCCGCGATCGACATCAGGGCGTGCCAGTGCGGGGGCGTGACGACGTGGATCACGTCGATGTCCTTGCGCTCGAGGACGCGGCGGAAGTCGTGGTACCCCTCGCAGCCCTTCCCCGCCTTCTTGAGCCCCTGCGCGAGATGGTCCGCGTCCACGTCGCACACGGCGAGCGTCGCGGGGACTTCGCCGTCGCGGTTCGGCTCGATGTGGCCCATCCCCATCCCGCCGGTCCCGATCACGGCCCGGGTCACGGTCTCGCTCGGGGGCGTGCGGCCCGACTTCAGCCCCGCGACGACCCGCGCGGGCACGATCGAGAAGAGCGTTACGGCGGCCGCGGCCTCGGCGGCCCGCCCAAGGAATGCCCGCCGCGAAAGGCGAGCTCGTTTCAAGGCTTCGCCGCCCCTTCCACGACCCAGATGTTCCGGTACCTCACCGCGTGACCGTGGTCCTGGAGCCGCAAGGGGCCCCGTCCGACGGTGTCCGCCGACCCGCCACCCGTGGTCCTGAGCACCTTCACGTTCTCGTGGACGAGGACGCCGTTCCAGACAACCTTCACGAACTCCGCCGGGGCAAGTACCGCGCCAGCGGCGTCCAGCACCGGCCCGCGAAAGACGATGTCGTACGTCTGCCAGGTCCCGGGCGGCAGCGCCGCGTTCACGCGCGCGGGTTGCGTGTCATATATCGCCCCGCACTCGTGCGCTTCGACCGGCAGCCCGAAGGAGTCAAGCACCTGGATTTCGTAGCGGTCCTGGAAGTACACGCCGCTGTTCCCGCGGTCCTGGCCGGAGCCCTCGGGCACTACGGGCACCCGGAACTCGACGTGGAGGGTCAGGTCGCCGAACCGCGACTTCGTCCGGGCGTCGCCGCCGTGCACGAGCACGCTCTGGTCCGGCAGGATCCGCCAGTTCGCGTTGTCCCACGCCCCCATCGTCGGCGGCGACGCCGCCCCGTACGGCAGGAGGACGACCGCGCCCGGGGGGGGCGGGGCGCCTTCGGTCGGGGACCGGCGCGCGATCCGCTTCAGGGCCCAGACCCCGGGGCCGCCCGAGAGCTCGAGCCCGCCCTGCGCGACGCGCCCGGTCCAGCGGACCTCGCCCGCCGCCCGGCCGCGCACGCCGCCGAGGGGGGCGGTCTTCGGCACGACGGCCGCGCACGCCTCCCAGCCGCCGCCGCCCTGCGTGATCTTCATCAGTATGGTGTTCGCCCCCTTGACCAACTTCACGGCGACGGAGTCCGACCCGGGCTCGAGTCCGCGCATGACGTCGTTCGCGTGGACGACCGCCCCGTTCAGCCAGACCTTGACGCCGTCGTCGGTCCCGAGCTCGAGCGCGGCGTCCTGATCCACGGGCGACTCCACCGTCGCGCGCAGGTAAGCGACCCGCTCCTCGCCCCCGACGGCCTTGAGGAGGTCCACGACCGGCGGCCCGCCCTCGGCCGTAACCGCCCGCCACGCCACGCCGGTAGCGCCCGGCGTTTCCGGCGGGAAGACCTCGCCGAAGAGCGCCCGGCCGCCGGTGCCGGCCTTCGTGAACGGCCCCGCCACCTCCCACGCCGTGATGTAGTCCTCGAAGCTCGCCCGGGTGAGCTCGACCTCGCGCCCGTCGAACGCCCCCGCCGCCTCGACCGTGTCCGGCCCCGCCGCGCACGTCGCCCTGAACTTCAACGCCCCCACCGGCCAGACCCTGGCGATCGCCGCGGCTGCAGGAGCAGCCGTCGGAGTTCCGGCAGCCGCCGGAACTCCGCTTACCCCGGACCGCGTATAGGTCCCCTCGTACTCGCCCGTGAACGGGTCCGGGGGATCGTCGACCAGGGTCGAGCTCGGGGAAGTGTCCGCGGGGAGGTCGCCGAGCGCGAACTGCGTCCCGTCGAGCAGGCACTTGAGCATGGCGGGGATCTCGAAGATCGCGTCGTCGTGGCCGAACCCGAAGTAGAACACCCGGCCCTTCCCCTCGGCCCTCACCCACGCGAGCGCGTAGTCGTCGTCGAGCCGGTTCCCCTTCCGCGGCGTCTTTGCCCGGTCCAGGGTGCAGAGCACCCTCACGTTCCGGCGCGACCACGGCGCGCGGAAGGTGTAGATCTCGTCGTAGACGTCGAAGCCCTGCCCCCCGAACGCGGCGACGAGCGGATGCGCGGGGTCCTCGATCGCCACCCCGACTTTCTCGTGCCACGGGTGGCCGTTGAACCAGCCGCCCATCATCACGCCGAACTCCGGCCACTCGTACCAGCAGTCGGTCGCGGCGTGGACCCCGACGAGGCCGTTGCCCCGGCGGACGAACGCGAGCAGGCTCGCCTTGAGCGCCGCGTCGCGCGCCCGGGCCTTCTCCTGCGCCTTCGGGGCCAGTTTCGACAGATTCGGCGGGAGGAAGAGCTCGCCGGTCGTGTTCATGAGCACGACGGCATCGAACGCCTTCAACCGCGCGGGCTCGAACACGGCGATGTCGTCGGAGACGGTGACGCGGAACGCCTTCGTCGACTGGGCCAGGAGCTCGAACGCCTTCGCGCCCGCCGCGATGGAGCCGTGCCGGAACCCGCGGGTGAGGGTGAATACGAGGACCCGGTGCGGCCGGGCCGGCTTGGCGGTGGCCGCGGCGGGCAGGGCCGCCCGGATCCTGGCGACGGTCTCGGCGGACACCGGCTCCAGGGCGGCACCGGCGGGGCCGCAGAGCAGGAGTCCGACCAACCCAACCGCCGCCCGCTTTATCATCTCCGCCCTCCTGTGGCCGTCTCGAAGGTAACCCCGGGTCCGGCCCCGAACCGCGTCAGCCGGAGGCGCCGGGGACCACTCGCGGCGATGATACCAACTGCCCGACTGTTCCCGCAGACCCGGCGCACGGCCGGGGACGGAAGCACCATAAACGCCGTGGACAGCGCATCCGAGAGGGCCGCCGTCGGCGCCCACGCCCACGCCGCCGGGCGGGCCGCGGGCCGGCCCGTTCTGGGGTCCACGATATGCGGCCCCTGCGCGTGCATCCCCGACCCCGAGAGCGCCCCCGCCCGGAGCATCGCGGTGCCAAGGACGCGCGCGGGATGGAGCGGATGGCGGAGCCCGACCCGCCAGCCGCCCGCCGGAGCGGGCCCGAGCACGAGCCCCGTGCTCCCGCCGCTCTGGAGGAACGCGGAGGCGATTCCCCAATCCCGGAGCATGGCGCCCATCCGGTCGAGCGCGTACCCCTTGCCAAGCGCGCCGAAGTCGAGGGTGACCCCGGGAGCCCTCACCTTCACCCGGTGCCGGCGGGCGTCGAGTACTACCCGGCGCAGCCCGCCACGTGCGAATCCGGGGTCAAAGGCGCCGCCCGTGATCCGCCACGCCCGGCGCGCGAGGCGGAGGCAGGCCGTCGTCTCCAGCCCGACCGCGGTCCACCGTCCCGGCGCGAGCGCATTGATCCGCGCCACGTCGCTCAACGGGTCCCGGTGCGACAGCTCGCGCTCGACGGCGTCGAGCACCTCGAACGCGGCGCCCGCCGCCGCGCGGGCCTGCCGCGGTTCCTCCCCCGCGACCGTGATCCCGAACTCGCACCCCATCGCCCGGTGCGAGAGGCGGACGGCCACGTTCAGCGCAGGGCGCGTTCCCACAGGTCCCGGTTCACCGAGAGCTCGAGGACGACGCCGGGGCGAGTGCCGTAGTGCTGGATCACCCGGTCGCCGGCCGGCCGGACGAGATCGGGCGTGGCGATGACGACCGGGGCCAGCCGGATCGCCCGCCAGGCCGAGGCGTCCTCGGCGACGGCCCAAAATCCGACCCGGGTCAGCCGCCGCAGGTACCAGGGCAGGGGCCACGGGTCGGGGGCGACGACGGCGACGAGCATCGCGCGGCCGTCCGCGTGCGCAGCCGCGAGTCGCTCGACGAGGGCGCCCAGCCGGACCACGTCGTCGACGGACTGGGCATAGACGTACGGGTTCCGGCGGTCGGACGGCCAGACGAAGGACGCGCGCCACGCCTGCCACCCGAGATGCACGACCGCGACCGCGACGAGCGCCGCCCACGCGGCCCGGCGTCCGGGCCGGCGGCGCAGCGCCGACCACGTCTCCGCCACGCCGACGCCCGCGAGCACGGCGGCGCCCCACCAGAACCCGAGCAGGCACCACGGCGTCTTGTACGGAATCGCCTCGTAGAAGAACGCAAGCACGACTGAGTAGATCGAAAGGAACCGGACGATCGGCCGGGCCCGGCCCCGCCACGCGCCCAGGATCGCGAGCGCCAGGATCGCGGCCTCCGACCAGACCGGACCGTTCGCCATCGGCCGGCTCCAGATCAGGAGGCCGAGGTACCACCCCGCGGGATGCGCGTGGTCACCGCCGGACAGTCCGAGCGCCGTCCACGCCCGGAAGGGCGCCGTCAGCGCTCCCGGCCCGCCGAGGAGGAGCGCCGAGGCTGCCAGCGTCGCGACCGCAGGTCCGATGCATCGGCCCGCATCCCGGGACACTTCTCGCCGAGCCTCCGGCACAAGCGCGACGCTGGCCACCGCGGCTCCGAGCATGAGCCACGCGGTCTCCTTCGTCGCGATCGCGACCCCCGCGGCCAGGCCCGCCCACCAGGTCCAGGCACACGCGCCCCGCCCCGCCGCGAGCCGGCCGAACGCGAGCACCGCCGCGACGAGGAGAACGAGGAGCATCTCGGGGATAGCGTCCCGGCTCCAGTACACGAACGCGGGCGAGACCGCGAGCCAGGCGCCGGCGACGCCCGCGGCCCCGGTCCCGATGCCGCCCGCGAACAGGAAGGGCGTGAGCGCCACGAGCGCCCCGGCAACGGCCGGGACGAGCCGGAACATCCACGCCTCGCCGTCCGCGAGCGACCGGACGCCCGCGAGCCCAAGGACGGGAACGGTGAGGAGCGAGAGCACGGGGCCGTGGAAGGCGGCGGGGTCATAGGCGGGGCGGTGGGTCTCGAGGACCCGGATCGCGCGCGCCGCCTCGATGGCCTCGTCCGTGTGCATGGGCCGCAGTTCGAGCCGGGGCAGGCGGAACGCGAGGGCCAGCGCGAGGACGGCCAGCACCGGGACCGGGGACCGCCGTTCGGATCCCCGCTTCCTCATTATTTCACCGGACGACCGTACACCTCCACCTCCGTGTACCGGTTCATCTCGTCGGCGGTCGACCCGTTGCTCCACAGCTTCACGTACCGCGCCTTCACGAGTTTCGCGTCGATGAGCCGGCCCTCGTAGGTCTCGAAGTACTCGCGGTCGCGCCCGACCCCAAGCCCGGCGGTGTTGTCCGCGTCGTTGTTGTAGAGCGTCCGCACGTTCGTGATGAAGTCGGGATCGTCCGCGACCTGGACCACGACGTCGTGGTAGACGCGGGGGTCGCCGTGGTAGTGCCAGACGAGGATGGCCGCGAGCTCGCCATTGGCCCCGAGGTCGATCGTCACGGACTTCAACCCCCGGCCAAACTCGACGTACGAGCCGTCCGTGGCCTCCTTGTCGCCGTCCGTGATCAGCTTCGCCTCGCCGACGAGGGGCTCGGACCCCCCGGCGCCGGCGGGAAGGCCGGCCGCGAGGTTGACGGTGCCGGGCGGCACGCGGAATGGCGGCCGGAGCTTGCCCGACACCTTCTCGACCGTCGTGCCCGCCGGCACGTTCCTGGGCGTCCCGATGAACGCGGGCTTCGGGAGCTTGAGGTCCAGGGGGACCCGGTCATCCGCCGCGGATGACCTCGGAGTTTCGGCAGACGCCGAAACTCCGCGATCCCCGGTTGTCGTCGCCGACACCGTCGGCTTGGCCGGCTTCGCCTTGGCCGGCGCCGCGAACCCGGGCCCGGCAAGGAGCAGGAGGAGGGCGAGCAGGGCTTTCATGGCACAAACTCGGCGGGAGCCAGGGCCAGGGGTGTTGACGCCGCGACCGCGTCGTTCGTCCGCAGGGCCGTCACCGCCGTCGCGAACGCCTCGGACGCGGGGCAGGTCAGCGCCACCTTCCCCCGGATCGCGTCGAAAAAGTTCTCGAGGTGCGGCTGGTGCAGCGGTTTGCGGGCGTCCGCCTCCGCCTCGATCGCGCGGCGGCTCCGCTTGGCCTCCTTGCGCGTCTCCCCGATCTTGAGCTCTATGGCGTCGCGGCCCATCTTGGACACCCGCGAGGCCTCGTCCTCCCACTGGCGGCGCTGGGCCTGCGGCTCCCGGTAGAAGAACCCGACCTTGGGGTCCTCCGAGATCTCGAGAGAGCCGCCCTCGCCCATGAGGACCTCGTAGTACCCGCCGTGGCTGGTCGAACTCAGGACCTGGTAGTAGCCGCGAACGGGCCCCGTCGGGGGGCGCCACTCGTAGATCCCCATCGTGTAGTCGCCCCACTCGTGCTCCGGCTGGACGTCGGCGCCGCCCGCCGCCAGCACGGATACGGGGGGCACCCGCAGGAACCAGTTGAACACGTCGAGCTGGTGCGACCCCAGGTCGCCGATCGGGCCGCTCGCGTACTTCCGGTACCACCGCCAGTTCCGGAGCTGTTCCATCGACCCGTACCCCCAGCGCGCGAGCGCGGCGGCATCGAGGTCGGAGCCCTTGGGCCAGCCCTGCTCGAGCGGCTTCGGCCGGTTCCACTGGCCGTAGACGTGCGTGATCCGCCCGAGCACGCCTTCGCCGTTTACAAGGGATTCGGCGTGGCGGTACCTGGGATTGCTGCGGCGCTGGTGCCCGATCTGCAGGAGCTTGCCCGTTTCGGCCGCGGCCTTAACCATGGCCCGCGCGTCCCCGACCGTGTTCGCCATCTCCTTCTCGCAGTAGACGTGGACCCCGGCCCGGAGGGCGGCGATGGTCTGTTCGGCGTGCACCCAGTCGGGCGTCGCGATCAGGACTGCGTCCAGCGACGCCTTCGCGAGCATCTCGCGGTAGTCCTCGTAGACGGCGGCCGGGTGGCCGTACTCCTTGAGGATGTTCGCCGCGTACCGCGAGTGGTACGGCCAGATGTCCGCAACGGCCGCGAACTTGACGCCCGGAATCTTGACCGCGGCCACGAGGAGGGTTCGGCCCTGACTGCCCCCGCCGATCAGGCCGACTTTGATATCCCCGGCCGAACCCTTCGCAGCTCCGGCAGACGCCGGAGCTGCGCGGGTGCGACCCGGCAGGATCAAGGAGGCACCCGCCAGCGCGGCCGAGGCGAGGAAGTCCCGCCGGGAGACCGCCGGTTGTGCCTTCTTCCGTGCCCGTGGCATGGCCGACATTGTACCTAGGGGATCCGCTGTACGGAGTCGGTCACGAACCGGCCCGCGACCACCCGTCCCGTCACCGTCAACCGGGTCTTGTAGCCCCCCCCCCGGAAGAGCCGCGCAATCAGGGCCGCCTTGGGGCCGCCGCGGCCCGGCGACCAGTAGCCGCGGGACACCACAGTCTTCCGGCCGCCCGCGGTGGAGAGCCGGGTCTGGTACAACCCGTCCCCGATCCTCCCGGACCAGACGCTGGAGGCCGACCCCGTCTCGGCCGCGCCCACCGCCAGGGCCAGTCCCCCCTCGGCCGCGTACTCGGCGACGAGCGCCCGCTCGAAATGCAGGCTCGCGCGGACCTGCTGGTACGACCGCCACCACGTGAGCGTGACGAGGGCCGCCATCATGAGCCCGATCAGCGTCAGGACGGTTGCGGATCCGGATTCCGCGCCGCGGCGCCCGCGCGAGGCGAACTTACCGGGGAAGCGCCGCTGCCGCCGCATGCACCCTCCCGGGCTCCCGGACGAACGTGAGGTTCCATCCCACCCACGTCACCCGGCCGCCCTTCCCCGTTATCCGCGCCATCCGGATCTCGCGGACCTCCCGGGCCAGCGCGCGGAATTCCTGGCGCTTCCCCGGCCCCGTCGCCCGCCGCGTGAGGACGCCGCGGACGAGTCCGTATTCGACCTTCCGGCCGTCGAGCTCCGTGATCCGGAGCAGACCCTTCCCGCCCAGCCACGCCGGGACCGCGTCCACGGTCCTCGCCGCCTTGACGTCCCGGACAAGAGCCGACGACGCCCGCCGCACCTGCTCCACCCGCCCGAGCGTCATCTCGGCCTCGAGCACGCCCCGCAGCTCGAGGCGCAGGACGCGCGCCATGGTGTCGCCCAGGATCCCGAGGATGGCCACCACGATCATGAGCTCGATCAGCGTGAACCCCGCCTCGCGAGCCGCGTTGCGGCGGCGCCGACGCTCCGTCACGGCACCCGCACGAAGGTCGCGAGCACGACCCGCTCGCCCCGGGCGAGACCCCACCAGACCGTGACCGTAACGGCCGCCGTCCGGCCCGTCTTCACGACGTCGTAGACGCCGCGCGTCTTCCGGTCGTGCATCCCCGCGGGCACGAACGCCTTCCGGCCCGTCCGCAGGGACTCCGGCCGGGCCTTCAGGACCTCGAGGCGGGACTGCGCCGCGAGCGCGGCCACGGTCCGGCGCTCGGCGGCGTTCACCGCCGCAGTCATCGCCGGCCGGAGCCTCGCGAGGCCCGCGATCACGATGCTGAAGATGGCCATCGCGAGGACGACGACGATCAGGGACTCGCCACCTTCGCGGCAGTTCATGTGCTGCCGCGGGCCCGAGGCCGGTCGGAACCTGCCGTCGCACCCGCACCCCCCCGTCAGTCTCATCCTGATGCCAATGACCCCATGACGAACATGGGCATGAACATGCCGATCACGATGAGCCCCACGAGGACGCTGATCGCCACGAGGAATAGCGGCTCGAGGACGGTCGGGATCGCGCGGCCCAGGCTTCGCGCGCGGTCCCCGTAGGTCTGCGCGGCGTCCCCGAGCCCGGCCTCGAGGCGTCCCGCGCCTTCGGAACTCTCGACCAGCCATCCGAACAGGAGCGGGAAGCGGCCCGACGCCCGCAGGGACTTCGCGAGCCCGGCGCCCCGCTCCACCTCTCCCGCGATGCCGAGGGCCGCGGGACCGAAGACGGGGCCCGCTACGCCGGCGGCCAGCCTCAGCGCCTCGACTGCCGGAACCCCCGACTCCAGCAGCAGCCGGGCGGTCCCCGCGAACCGGGACAGGGCGGCGGCCTCCAGCAGGGGGCCGAACAGGGGAAGGCGCGCCGCCCATTCGCCCACCTTCGCCGGCATGGTCCGGCGGGCCACCCAAGCGAGGGCTGCTACGGCTCCAAGCGCCGGAATCCAGACCACCGCCCCGCTCAGGAGAAGCCACGACAGGCCGAACACAATGCGCGTCGGCAGGGGGAGCCGGACGCCGAATCCCGCGTACACGTCCGCGAACGTAGGCACGACCGTCAGGCAGAGGAAGAGGAGCACGAGGCCGCTCACCGCGGCCACCGTGAGCGGATAGAAGAGCGCGTTGCGCACCCGCTCCATCACGTCCTCGGTGTCCTCGATCCACTCGCAGAGCAGGCCGAACGCCCGGCCGAGGTCCCCGCTGCGCTCGCCCGCCCGGACGGTGCCGACGAAGAACGCGTCGAACACCTCCGGGTGCACCTCGAACGCCGCCGAGAGGGAGGACCCCGCCTCCATGCGGACCGCGACGTCGAGGACCACCTTCCGGGCCAGCGGCGAGACCAGCTCGGGCACGATGCTGCGCAGGGCGGCGGGCAGGGGCTGTTTCGCCCGGACCGCGAGCGCCGCGTACCGGCACAATGCCGCCAGGTCCCGCCGGACGTCGGCCCGGCGCGAGGCCCGCTTCCGCCGAACCGCGGGGGCTTCGAACGCCTGCGCCGCCGCCGAGCTCGGGGCAGCAGGCGACGGAGCCGTTGCTTCCGCCGGCGGGCTCGCCATCGGCTGCGCCATCGGAGCAACGACCGCAGTTGCGACGGCAGGTTCTGTCGCAGTCGAGACGGCAGGTTCTGTCCGTCCTTGGACCTGCGGCTGCACTCGATCTGCCGCAGGGACTGCCGCAGGCTCTGACGCGGCCGCAACCGAGGCCGCAAAAGCGGCGAACTCCGCGGCGAACGCGAGGGCCTCCGCCGATGGAGCGGTGGAGACGGCGGGCTCCGACCGGCCTTGGACCGCCGGCTGCACCGGCTCCGCCGACGGAGCAGGCGATTCGGCAGGTTCCGCAGCGGCTGAGGAGGCAGGCTCCGTGGCGGCTGCAACAGGCATTCCATCGCCGGCGGCTTCGGGCAGGAGCATGTCCGCCGGGATGAGCGCATCGGCCGATGCGTCTGCGCCGGCAGGCTCCGTTGGGGTCGAGACGGCAGGTTCTGTCCAGCCCTCGGCCTGCGGCAGCGCAGGAACTGCCGCGGGCGCAGGAGCCGAATCGAGCGACGGGATCGACAAGTCGAACCCGAGCGGCGACGCGATGGGCGGCGGCGCCTCCCAATCGCCCGGCGGGTCAGCCGAGGGCGGCATCGAGCTCCCCCGCGGTCGTAATCCCGCCCTTCACCAGTTCCGCTCCCGCTTCCCGCATCTCGCGCATGCCCGCCTCCTTCGCCGCGGCGCCGATACGCGCCGGGTCGGATGTCTCCGCCATCACCAATCGTACCGCCCCGCCGCACGACAGGTACTCCCCGAACGCCGTCCGACCCCGGAACCCCGTCCGCGCGCACGCCTCGCACCCCTTCCCCGCGCAGGCCCGGCAGGTCCCGCGGACCAGCCGCTGGGCCAGCACGCCCCGCAGGGACGACGAGATCAGCGACAGGCTCAGCCCGAGATCCGCCAGCCGCCGGACCGCCTCGGCCGCCCGGCCGCAGTGCAGGCTCGAGATCACGAGATGCCCCGTGAAGCTCGCCGTGAGCACTGCCTCCGCGGTCTCGCGGTCCCGGATCTCGGACACCGCGATCACCTCGGGGTCCTGCCGCATGAGCGCGCGCACGCCCGCCGCGTAGTCCAGCCCGCGGTCGGGCCGCACCTGCGTCTGGTTGACGCCCGCGAGCACCCGCTCGACGGGGTCCTCGAGGCTCGCGATGTTGAGCCGCGTCCCCCGCCGCTCCGCGAGCGCGGTGAGGACGGCGTAGATCGTGGTCGTCTTTCCGCTCCCGCTCGGCCCGCACACGAGGTACAGCCCGTCCCGGGCCTCCAGCATTGCCTGCAGACCGGAAAGAGCAGGCGCGTCGAACCCGAGATCCTCCGCCCGCCGCAGACCCCCGGCGGCCTCGTAGAACCGGACGACCACCTTCTCGCCGTGGACGACCGGCATCACCGAGAGGCGGAGCTCGCGCGGCGCGCCGCCCGCCTCGCCCTCGAGGAGAAGGCGGCCCTCCTGCGGAACGTCGTTGCGGTGCACGGCGAGGCCGGCCATGACCTTGAGCCGGTTCACGACGCCCTCGGCCAGCTCCCCGTCCAGTCGCGCCCCCTCCCGGAATACCCCGTCCACGCGCGTACGAACGCGCGCGCCCCCCGGCACCGGCTCGAGGTGCAGGTCGGACGCGCCGGCCCCGGCCGCCTCGCGCAGGAGGCCCAGGACCGCCGCCGGGACGTCCGGACCGGGAGCAGGCTTCTCCCGGCTCATCGCAGCGGCGCCCCCACGGCGAACAGGTAGAGCCCCCAGAAGAGCAGGTAGGTGCCCGCGACCGCCGCGCCCACCGCGAACAGGGCGAGGGTCTCGAACCGGCGCCGGAAGCTCTCGGCGTGTCGGCCCAGGTCCCTTTCGCACCCGGCCGCGGCCGCCTCCAGGCAGTCGAAGAGCTGGCGGTCCGTCGCGGGCGAGTCGAACAGGATCCGGACCGGGCCGGGCAGGAACCGGATCCGGCCGACGGCCCGGCGCGGGACCTCGCCGCGGTCCACGGCGTCGGCGGCCGCCGTGAGCTGGATCCTGACCGTGCCGTGGTCGAACGACGCCGCGCAGAGGCGCAGCGCGGGCACGAACGAGACGCCGGACTTGAGGAGGGCGGTGAATTCGTGCAGGAATGCGGCGGCCGTCCAGGAGCGCGCGTACACGCCGAGCATCGGAATCCACTCGAGCTGGCTCACGGGCAGGGGCCCGCCCGCCCGCCCCGACAGGAAGCGGACGGAAGCGACGAGACCGAGTGCGGACAGCACGGCGGCCCCGGCCCCGATCACGAAGAGGTACAGATGGATGGCCCCCGATGACCACCAGGGCATGGCGGGGCCGGGCGTGCCGCCGAGCGACGGGACGGCGCCCATGAACGCCGGCACGACGTGGAAAAGGACGAGGAAGGCGTAGGCGGAAAGCACGCCCAGAACGCAGGCGGGATAGACGAGGAGGGAGCCGACCTCGCGCCGGATTGCGTTGATCCGCCGGGCGCTGCGAACCACGAGATCCAGCACGCTCCCGAGATTGCCCGACTCGAGGCCGGCCCGCACGATCGCGAGATAGCCCGCGGGGAACGCGGCCTGCTCGCGCTCGACAGCCCGGTCGAACCCCGTGCCCTTCTCGATCTCGTCCCCCAGCCGCTTGAGCGCCTCCCCGGTGTCCGGCGCCTCGACCCCGCGCGCGGCCTCGCGTACCGCATCGCTGAGCGGCGTGCCCGAACGCACGAGCATGGCCAGCGTGCCATTGAACCGCTCGAAGTCCCCGGGCGCGATCATGCCGCCCTCCGGTTCACAGGAACAACTTCGGCAGGTACCGCGGCACGTCGGCGAACGGCTCGATCTCGCCCGCGGCGACGCGGTAAAGCCGCTCGTGGGTCGCCCGCGCGGCTTCGGCAAGCGGTTCGTAGGGCTTCTGGCAGGTGTCGTAGAAACCGATGTTCCAGTTCTCGCCGTCGGACCGGCCCAGCGCGGACTCGTCGTAGAGGGTGAACCAGTGGACGCCGACGCACCAGGGCTTGGCGGCGGCGTCCTCGACGTACGCCCGGTACGCGCGCCCCCGGTCGGCCTGGGTGGCCACGTGCCCGATCCCGGATGCAGGAAGCCCGGCGTCCAGAGAGCCGAAGTGCCACTCGCCCACCAGCACGGGCTGGCGGAACATCTCCGCGATCCTGGCCAGCTCGGGGCGGACGCGCTCGTCGTAGCCGTTCACGCTGAAGACGTCGAAGCACTTCATCCCCTCGACCGCCCACGCGGGAGGCACGGTGTAGTACCGGATCCCGAGGTTGAGGTGGTGGGGGTCGGCCTGGCGGCACGCGGCGCTCAGCGCTCCGAAGAACCTGCCCACCATGACCGCGCTGAACCCTTCGAGGTCCGTTCTCGCCCGCGCCGTGAATGGTCCGGTCCAGCAGCCCTTTTCGATCCTCGCCAGGGTTGCCGGCATCTGCCAGGCCGCCGCGAGCGCCTCGTCGGTCGCGTGCTTCTTCCTGAGCCACGCCGCGAGCTCGCACCGCGTCCGGCACTCGGCCGTGGTGGCGAGCATGCCCTCCGCCGGCGTCTCGTCCGCGAACCCCCACGTCGGCTCGTTCATCATGAAGTAACCGATGAACGACTTGTCCGCCGCGGTCTCCCCGAGCTGGGCGCCGAACTCGGCGGCGTCCTTCTCGAACCCGGGGTGGAAGACATCGGGGAAGTCGCGGTAGATCATGGGCGTCCGCTCGAACCGCAGCGCCAGCGGGCGCACGTAGGGGAAACCCGCGGCCCGCGCGATCCGCCAGTCGGACCAGTTGGCGACCGTGTTGAACCCCGTTCGTCTGAGCTCGGCCAGCGCGATCGCGCCCCATTCGCCGCGCCAGCGCTCCGCCCCGAAGACGTGGATGAAGTTGGCGGCGAGGTAGTTCACGGCCGTCGCGCCACCGCCACTCCGGTGCATGGCGTCCCCGAACCGCTCCGTCACGTCGGGCATCCACGCGAGCGCGGACCCGAGCCCGTCGCAGGCGGCATCGATGTTCGGCGCGACGCAGTCCATTCCCGCGGACCAGAACGGATGCCCGTCCGGGTCGACCAGCCACCACCGCTCTCCGTCGTGGTGCGTGCGGAAGAACCCGCTGGCCTCCCAGCGCCGGGACGCCCAGCCTCCCCAGCGGCCGAAATCCCCGGGCCAGGAGCGTTCGGGCGCGGCCTCGTGCTGGGCCCAGATCCGGTCCGTGACCTCCTTGCGGCTCCGCGTCTTCCCCGGCCAGTCGTGGATCGCGCTCTGCCCGAACTCGTCGAGTAACGGGCCCTTCGGCAGGAGTGGAGCGATGAGCCGTTGCGGCTCTTCGCCGGTCGCGGCCATCGGGCCGAGCGCGAACCTGACCGGCAACCCGTCCGTGCGCAGGGTCCGGATCGTCATCCGGTCCACGAGCCCGAGATCGACCCGGTCGCCCCCGCACATGGGCTTGAGCCACGCGCCCTCGCGCTCAAAGCGCCAGCGGTTCTGGTTCACGGCCTCGAGCGGCATCCTGATCCTGGCCTGGCACTGGTTGAGCCCCGAGTACTGGAGCCGGAAGGTCCTCCCCTTGCCGGCTTCCTCGAGCGTCAGGAGGAAGACCACGAGCCGGGTCCCGTCCACGAGGAAGTCCCCGGTCACCCATCCCGCGTCCCGCAAGGATCCCTGGGGGAAGGTGTAAAGGAGGCCGGCGCCCTCGGCGGAGCCCGTGTACCAGGCGGAGCCCGGGAACGGGCCCGGGAGCGCCTCGCGAACGAGGCCGCCGAAGAGCGACGCGGGCTCGAGAGTCATCGGCAAGTCGGCCATGGAGATTCCATCATACAATCGTCGCCGCGGTCGTGACGGCCTAGTAGAATAAGGGCACGATGACGAACCGGCTGATCCATCTGCTGCGCACGCTGTGGTTCATGGTCGCGGTGGCCGCCTCGTGCATCGTGCTCTCGATCCCCGTCTTCATCGGCATCTTCGCCGGCCAGGGCGACCGCGCCCTCCCCCCGGGACTCGTCGCGTGGTTCTGGTGCTGGTTCCGGGCCCCCGGCGTCCGGCCCGTGATCCTGGGCCGCGAGCACATCGAGCCGTACCGCGGTCGCCCCCTGATCCTGGTGGGTAACCACCAGAGCGCGATGGACATCCCGATCCTGATCCTCGCGTCGCACGGCCGGATCCGGTTCCTGGCCAAGAAGTCGCTCTTCTGGGTCCCGATCGTGGGCTGGATCATGAAGCTGACGGGATTCACGGCGATCGACCGCAAGAGCGCGCGGAAGACCCGGCCCGCGCTTGAAGCCGCGCTCCTCAAGATCACCCGGGGGCGGAACCACTGGGTCATATTCCCCGAGGGAACGCGCTCCACGACCCCGGAGCTCCTGCCCTACCACCGCGGGACGTTCAACTTCGCGCGGCAGGCGGGTGTGCCCATCGTCCCCTTCGCCCTCGACGGCGGGGGCGCGCTCATGCCCAAAGGGGCATGGTCTCCGTCTGCGGGGACCATGACCCTAGTGATCGGCGAGCCGATCCTGGTCGAAGATGTGGCCCGGCTGAGCCCCGACGAGCTGCTCGTCCGGGCCCGGACGTTCACCGAGTCCGCTCTGGCCCGCTTGCGGCGCCAGGCCGATCCCACCACGCCCCCGGGAGGCCCGGCCCGGTCGTGAGACTCCGCCGCAGGCTTGGGGCCGCGCGCCGGCTCAGCTTCCACGGCAAGCGCCGCAACGTCCGCGACCTCGTCCGGTTCGCGACCTTCATCTTCGCGGTCTGGGGCGGCTCCTGTTTCTATATGGCGTGGCGGCTCACGGGTCCGCTCGACCCCGGCTCGCCCCTGCGCCCCGCCGCCTGGGTGTTCGCGGCCGCGACCGCGATCCTCGTGCCGTGGGCCATGGTCCGCCAGCGCCGGCCGCACCCCCCCCGGCTCATGATGCCCGCCGCGTACACGGCCATGAGCTTCGCCGCCATGCTCCTGCCCCCCGTCGTGCTCCGCGACCTCGTCTGGGGCGCAGGCGTCGCGCTCGGCGCGTGGCCCGACCCCGCGGTCCGGCTCGCGTGGGCGCGCGACCTCAACGCCGCCGCGCTGTTCACCGGCGTGGCGCTGACCGTGCTCGGATACCTGCAGGCCCGCCGCCCGCCCAGGTCCCTGTGCGTGGCTGTCCCGTTCCCGGGCCTGCATCCGAACCTCGAGGGGTTCCGGATCGTGCTCATAGCGGACCTGCACGCGGGCGCGACGATCCGGAAGGGCCGGATCGAGTCCATCGCCCGGCTCGCGCAGGGGCTGAAGCCCGACCTCGTGGCCGTGGCCGGCGACCTCGCGGACGGCCACGTCCGCGACGTTCTGCCGAACCTCGCGCCCCTGCGCCATCTGCGGGCACCGCTGGGCGTGTTCTTTGTGACGGGCAACCACGACTACTACTGGGACCCCGCGGGGTGGCTCCGCGCCGCGCGCACGCTCGGGATGATCCCGCTGACGAACGAATCGCGCGTCCTGAGGCGCGGCTCGGCGCGCCTAGTCGTCGGGGGCGTTCCCGACCCGACGGGGGCCGAGTTCGGCGTCGCGCCCCGGCCGTCCGCGTCCCACGCGTTCCAGGGCACGCCGCGGCGCGCGTTTCGCCTCCTGCTCGCGCACCAGCCCGAGCTGGCCGACGCCGGCGCGCGCGCAGGCGCGGACTTGATCGTGTCGGGTCACACGCACGGCGGCCAGCTCCTGCCTTGGGCCCTGATCGCGCGCCGGGTCCACCGGTGCGTCGCGGGCCTGTGCCGCGTGGATCGGTCCTGGCTGTTCGTCACCACGGGCGCCAACTACTGGGGCGCGCCCAACCGCCTCGGCGTGCCCACGGAGATCGCTTGCCTGATCCTGACCCGGGAGGCTACCGGCCGGGGCGGAAGGTGAAGCTCGCGAGGTCGCAGACGGGCCGGTAGCCGATCTTCATATAGATGTCGTTCGAGGTCGGATTGGACTGGTCAGTGAACAGGCACGTGAACCGGCGGCCCGCGTCGAGCAGGTGCCGGGACAGCGCCGCCACGCACGAGGTCGCATACCCCTGGCGCCGGAACTCCGGGGGCGTGTAGACGCCCGAGATGCAGGTCCCGTGCGCGGTCGGCCGGGACCAGACCGCCATGCACCGCGGCACGCCGTCCTCCCAGACGAACTGGCGCTTCTCCTCGATGAGCCGCTTCGCGGCCTCGCGGGCCCGGTCCTCGGTCTCGGCGTCGAGGTGCGCGTCCGCGATGAACCCCCGCCGCCACCGCGCCACCAGGCCTTCGTCCGCGGGCGTCGCCTCCCGGAGACGGCCGGGCACGGCCGGCGGCGGGATCACGGCCTTGAGTTCGTAGATCCGCATCTCCATCCCCGGCACCGGGGTCTCGCCGATCCGGCTCCCCCACAGCCCGGCCAGCATGCGCGCGGTCCCGGCGTGGCCGTTCACACCCGGGGGCCGGATCCCGGCGGCGTCGAGGTGGTCCACGAGCTCCGCGATCCCGCACGCGCCCGTGCGCGAGATCACGAGGGGGTGGGGCGGGGTCATGACCGCGGCGCCCGCTAACCCGCCGTCCTCCTCGATCATCGCGAGGAACGGCGACGCCTTGATGAGGTCGGGGCGCGCCACGAGCTGGGTCGCGATCCCGAGGACGAGGTTGTTTTCGGCCTCGGATTCCTCGAGCGGCGCCGCCACCGCCTTGAGGAACTGCGCGGGATCGAGTCGATGGATGGCTGTCGTAGACATTGAAGAGTACTAGGGTACCGATCCGTGGAGGCGAGTGCCAGAGTCCGATGGTCTCTTGGAGGCGAACGAGTGTGAGCCGACCGCGTCGGCGAAGGCTGTGCCTGAGCCGACGCGGAAGTGCGAGGAGGTTACGTACGTGACCAAATATGGAGCGGAGGGGGATTGAACCCCTGACCTCCTGCATGCCATGCAGGCGTTCTCCCAGCTGAACTACCGCCCCGTGACCTGTACATTCTACCGGGCTCTCCGACCTGCCGACAAGGCGCTCCGGCGCCGCAGAACCTTGTGGTCGTAGTCCGGATAGTACTCGATCCGGTTGACCAGCTTCAGGATTTTGAGCTGGTTCAGACGCCGAACCGCCGGATGCGCCAGGGCCGCATGCAGGGCCACGATCACAAGCGCGTGCCGGATCTTACCCTTCGCGATCAGCCCGGGGATGCGGGCGAGGGGGGTCGGTGCGATCGCGATGTCCTCGCCGAACTCGAGCTCCGGCGCGGAGACGCGCCGCGCCCCCAACGCGAGAACCATGTGGCAGTGGTTGCGGTGGAACGCCGGGTTCGGATGCGTCCAACCCAGCGAAACCCACCGCCGCGCCGCGTACCCGGTCTCCTCCAGGAGTTCACGCTTCCCCGCGGCGAGCGGGCTCGCGTCCCGGCGGCTGACCGCCCCTCCCGGAATCTCGAGCTCGACGCGGCGAGAGCCGTACCGGGGTTGGCGGATCAGCAGGACACGCCCCCGGTCGTCGACGGGAACCACGTTTACCCACTCCGGACAGTCGAGGAAGACGAAGTCCCCGGCCCGGCCGCCGGGAGATCGCCAACGCTCGCCCAGCACGCTGAAGATCGGGGTCCGGAGCAGGACCCGGCCATCCAGCCTGCGCCAGAGCTTCACCGCTCCCCCGGGTGCATGGCCGCGAGCTGGTCCGCCCACTTCCCCCGCCCCGTCGCCCGCAGCCGCTCGAGGTACCGCTTGAGCTCGCCTTTGCAGTGGTAGGGTCCGCCCTCGGCGAGCACGGTCTGGAGGGGATCCGGGTTCCCCCCGGCGGTCTTCATCGCCTCCGCGTGCCATGACTCCAGGATCGCGCGTCCATGGGACGCGATCTCGGGCCGCGCGGCCGCCAGGTCATGTTGCTCGTGCGGGTCGTCCTTGAGATTGAACAGCATGTACTCGGGGAAGGCATGGTAGCCGTCGTGGAAGCTCCGGATCAGGATCCAGTCCTGCCACCGGGCCGCGCGCTGGCATGACCACGCCATCTGCGAGACCACGAGCGAGTCGCGGCCCGTTGGTGATCCAGCCTTCAACGGCGCCGCGCATCCGCGGCCGTCCCACCGTGCGGGCACCTTGCCGCCAAGGAGCTCGACGAGCGTCGCCGCGAGGTCGGACTGGTAATGGAGCCCGGCGTCTACGCCGGCCTTGAGCCCCGGGAACGCGAGCAGGAAGGGCACGTGGCTCGTGATCCCATCCGCGCACTGGTGGTCGCCGTAGATGTTGAGCTCGCCCAGCGTCTCGCCGTGGTCGGAGCTCACGACGATCGCCGTGTCCTCGAGGACGCCGAGGTCCGCGAGGGCATGCACGAGCCGGCCCGCGTGCTCGTCCGCCCACCTGACCCCGGTGTCGTAACCGTCGAAGAGCTTCCGCGCGTCCGCCATCGACGCGATCTCGCCGGGCTGGCGCGGAAACTTCGGCTCCGGGTACGGGCCGTACCCGCGCACCTCGCGCGCGGAGTGGGGGCCGACGCCGTCCCAATGCGCGCGGCGGATCTCCTCCGTGTACCACGCCGGGAGGGGGTCCCCGGAGAACGGCTCCCCGACCGACGCGGGCGCGCGGTAGGGCGTGTGCGGGTCCCAAATGTTCACGTGCAGGAACCAGTTGTCCGCGGTGCCGCGCCGCGCGAGCCAGTCCAGGGCCGTCGGCGTGACCTCCTCCGCGCTCTCCATCCCGTTCTTCCCGGTGTTGTATGCCTCGTTCGCATTCGCGTACCACCACCACGCCGAGTGCCGCTCGGCGAACGGCGAGACCGTGACGACGTGGAGCCCGGCCCGGCGCAGGCACCGGAAGAGGCTCTCCTGGTCCAGGGCCGACTGGAACTCGCGCCCGGGCCCGTCGGGGAAGGGGTCCGCGGCAACGCCCCCGTGGTTCACAACGCCGTTGTGGATCCCGAACCGGCCCGTCATGAGGGCCGCCCGGCTCGGCAGGCAGGGGGCGTCCGAGACCCAGCACTGGTCGAACCGCACGCCCCGGGCCGCGATCGCGTCGAGATCGGGGCTCGTGGCGCGGTGGTAGCCGTAACAGCCGAGGTGGTCGGGACGCAGGGTGTCGATATCGATCCAAAGGACTCGCATCGTGCGTACATTGTAGCGGGGGTACAATACCCGCGTGACGAACGGGGAAATCTCCGCCGTGCTGGAGCGAATCGCGCGCCTGCTCGAAGTCCAGGGCGCCATCTCGTTCAAGGTCCGGACCTACGACCGCCTCGCCATGATCGTGGCCGACCATGAGCGGCCCCTCGCCGACCTCTTCGCCGAGGGCGGCCGCAAAGCCTTGCTGGCACTACCCGGCATCGGCGAGAGCACGGCGACCAAGATCGAGGAACTCCTCACGACCGGCCGGTGCGGCAGATATGAAGAGCTCAAGGCTTCCCTGCCCAAGGGCATCGAGGAGCTGCTCGCCGTGCCCGGGATGGGGCCGAAGACCGCGCTCCTCGTGGCAACGAAGCTGAACGTGCACTCGCTCGACGACTTCGAGCGGGCGCTGGACGAGCATCGGCTCGCGGCGCTCCCGCGCATGGGCGACAAGCTCCAGGCAAAGCTCCTGCACGGGATCGCGATCGCGCGACAGGGACAGGACCGGCGGCCCCTGGGGGAGGCCCTCGGGATCGCCGAAGTCCTGCTTGCCTCGCTCCGGGCGCTCCCCCAGGTCGCGCGGGCCGAGGCCGCCGGGTCGCTCCGGCGGATGCGGGACACGGTCGGCGACCTGGACCTCCTCGTCACCCCCCGCAGGCTCAAGGACGCGGCCGTAATCATGCAGGCCTTCGTCGGCTTCCCCGACGTCAGGGAGATCGTGGCTCGCGGCGAGACCAAGGCGTCCGTCCGGCTCCGGCAGGGACTCGACGCCGACCTGCGCGTGATCGCGCCAAAAGCCTTTGGCGCTGCGTGGCACTACTTCACGGGCTCGAAGGCCCACAACATCGCCATCCGCGAGCTCGGGGTCAGGCGCGGGCTCAAGATCAACGAGTACGGCGTCTTCAGGGGCACCAAGCGGATCGGGGGGAAGGAAGAGTCCGAGGTCTTCAAGGCCGTGGGCCTCCCGGTCATTCCGCCCGAGATCCGGGAGAACGAGGGCGAGATCGAGGCGGCGACGAAAGGGAAGCTCCCCCGGCTAGTCCAGGCCACGGACATCAAGGGCGACCTCCACGTCCACTCGACCTGGAGCGACGGCCGCGCGACGATCGAGGCCATGGTCGTGGCCGCCCGCGCGCTCGGGTACGAGTATCTGGCGTTCTGCGACCACTCGCAGTCGCTCAAGATCGCGGGCGGACTGTCCGTCGAGGAACTCAGGCAGAAGCACCGCGAAATCAATACGATCAACCGCTCCATCCGGGGGTTCCGGATTCTCAAGGGGGCGGAGGTCGACATCCTCGCCGACGGCTCGCTCGACTATCCCGACGGCGTTCTCGCCGGTTTCGACATCGTCGTCGCCTCGGTCCATTCCCGGTTCAACCTCGACCAGGCGGCGCAGACGAAGCGCGTGACCACGGCCCTGCGCAATCCCCATGTGACGATCCTGGGCCATCCGACGGGACGGCTCCTGGGCCAGCGCGACGCGCACCCGATCGACCTCACCGAGATCATCAAGGTCGCGCGCGAGGAGGGGAAGGCGCTCGAACTCAACGCCCAGCCGGACCGGCTGGACCTCTCCGAGCATCCCCTGCGCGAGGCCCGCGCCGCCGGCGTCATGATCGCGATCGACTCCGACGCCCACGATGCGGCCAGCCTCTCGTTCGTGCCCCGGTTCGGCGCCGGCGCGGCCCGCCGGGGCTGGGTGGGCCCCAACCAGGTGCTCAACGCCCTGCCGCTGGCAGAGCTTATGAAGCGGCTTCATCCATGATTCCGCTTCGTGACATCAACCCGAACGAGCGCCCGCCGTTGATGACGGGCGTCCTCATTCTCGCGAACCTCGTTGCGTTCGGGTACCAGATCTTGATCCCGGAATCGGGCCAGAACGCGTTCTTCCAGGCGTTCGGGCTCATCCCCGCGCGGTATACGGTCGCCGACTGGGCCGCGCGCACGGGGCTGGGCATCTCCCCCCTGCCGTTCCTGACCTCCATGTTCCTCCACGGCGGCTGGATGCACCTGATCGGGAACATGTGGTCGCTCTGGCTCTTCGGCGACAACGTCGAGGACCGTCTCGGCTCCTGGCGCTTCCTCGGGTTCTACCTCCTGAGCGGACTCATCGCGGGCGTCACCCAGTGCGCGGTCAGCCTGCATTCCACAATCCCGACCATCGGGGCGTCTGGCGCGATCGCGGGCGTCATGGGCGCCTACATGGTCCTCTTCCCCAAGGCCCGGATCCTGACTTTCGTGACCCTCGGGTTCTTCTGGCGACTCATGGAGATCCCGGCCTGGATCTTCATCGGGTTCTGGATCGTCTTCCAGCTCTTCGCCGGCGGGTTGGCCCTCGCCGCCACGTCCGGCGAGGCGGGCGGCATCGCCTTCTGGGCCCACATCGGCGGCTTCGCCGGGGGCATCCTCCTGCTCAGCGTCCTCCTACCCACGGGCTCCCGGAAGTCCCTGCTCGACTGAAAGCCGTGTATTGACAGGCCTTTCGGGGCTCCTCGCGTCCCCCCGAGAGTCTCTTGACATATCAGAGAGACTATGATACGTTATGATCGTGAAGGGAAACAGGACGGTTCCAGGCAGTCAAAGGAGGACGACGATGAAGACGAAGCAGACCCCCCAGACCGGCGCGGAGCTCCTGAGCATGGACGAGGCCATCGCCCGGCTCAAGACCACGCGCCCCACGTTCTATCGCTGGCTCAAGACCGGCAAGCTCAAGGGCCTCAAGGCCGGCCGCCAGTGGCGGTTCTACGCCACCGACGTGGACCGGTTCCTCAAGGGCGAGGCCCTCCGCTGGGACCTCCCCGCCGACATCTCCCCCCTGATCAACGCCCTGGCGAAGAAGGCGGGCCAGCCGGTGCCCGCCACGGCGTCGCTCTCGGACACGGAGCGCGTGGCCGCCGCGGCCGACCTCGCTCTGGGGGCCGCCATCGCGCTCGGGGCGAGCGACATCCACCTCGACGCCGCGGGCGACCAGGGCCGCATCCGGTACCGGATCGCCGGCACGCTAACCGTCGCCGCGGGCTTCGACGCCCACCTGGTTCCGCCGCTCATCGACCAGTTCAAGCGGATCACGGGCGTGTGCCGCCTCGACATCCGCGACCTGCCCCAGGACGCCCGGATCCCGTACGAGCGCGGCGGCAAGGCCTTCGACATCCGCATGGCCTTCCTCCCCTCGTGGACGGGCGAGACCATGAACGCCCGCCTCATGCCCCGGGAACTCGCCGTCGGTGGACTGGAGTGGCTCGGCCTCCGCGAGCCCGGGAGCCTGCGCCTCGAGCGCGCGCTGGCGGCGCGGTCGGGAATGGTCGTCATGACCGGGCCCACCGGGTCCGGCAAGACCACGGCGCTGTACGTCGCGATCAACCACGTCAACACCCCCGCCAAGAAGATCGTGGCCATCGAGTCCGAGATCCCGTACGCGCTCCCCGGCGTCGTGCAGGTGCCGGTGCGCGGCGAGGTCACATTCGCGGCGGCCCTCCGGGCCGCCCTCCGGGCGGACCCCAACGTGATCGTGATCGGCGAGCTGGTCGACGGCGAGACGGTCTCCCTCGCGCCCAAGGCGGCGATGACCGGACACCTTGTCTTGTCCGCCATGCACGCAACCAGTGCCGCGGGCGCGATCCGCCGCATGGTCGAGTTCGGCGCGTCGCCCTACGATGTCGGCGAGAGCGTGCGGCTGGTGACGAGCCAGCGGATCGTGCGCAAGCTCTGCCCCGACTGCCGGGTCAAGGACACTCCTTCGGCCGACCAGCTCGCGTGGGCGCAGCAGGCCGCGACCGGGGGCGGACTAGACTGGAAGGCCCTTCCCCGGAAGTTCATGAAGTCCACGGGGTGTGCCAAGTGCGGCGGGACCGGGTTCAAGGGCCGCCGGGTCGCGTTCGAGGCGCTCGAGGTGACCCCGGCCGTCGCGAAGCTGATCCGCGAGGGCGCGGCCGACGACGCGATCCAGTCGCTGGCGGTCAAGCAGGGCATGGTAACGATGGCCGCCGACGGCGTCCGCGCCGCCTGCGCCGGCGAGACCTCGCTCGCGGAAGTCATGGTCGAGACCAGCGTGAGCTGATCACCGGAAAGCTTCGGCAGGATAGAACGCGTCGGGCTTCCAGGCCCGGCGCGTTCGGCTTTCTAGACGGACGCCTTGGCGCGGGCCCAGATGGCGTCGATCGCCTTCTGCTCCGCGTCGGGCAGGTGGAAGTCGTGGCGGGGACGGAGCTCGGCCAGGAGCGCCCGGGCCTGCGCCCGGATCGTCGGCTCCCCCCGCGCGCGCCAGCCGCTGAGGAAGTCCCGGTCGAACAGCATGGGATGCCAGTAGAGGTCGCGATGGCGCTCGCGGGTCGACTCCAGCGCCGCGAACCCGCCGTCGCGAAGCGCCTCCTGGACCTCCCCGATGCACCGGGCGGCGTCGACCTCGAACGACGGCGCCGCGGTCAGCCGCCGGACATGGTCCAGGATCTCGAGGTCGTACAGGAGCTGTTCGGGGCTGTGGACCTCGTCGAGGCTAAGGGTTCCGCCGCCCTCGAAGTACCGGGCCCCGAGGAGCGCGCCCGCGGTCATGAGGCTCGCGCGCTCCGCGCACGCCTGGGCCCCCGGGAGCTTGGCATTCGAGTGGAGGTTGTAGGCCGCCTGGCCCCACCGGGTCCCGTGCTGGTGCGCGTAGACCTCGGCGAAGTAGAGGTGGAACAGGAAGTTCTCGGGCGACCCGAAGCTCATGGCCATGGCCTTGAGGTCGGCCGGGAACAGGTTCACGTACCAGTGGACGGGCAGTTTCGTCAGCTCGCGGACGAGGATCGCGCCCCCCACGGCCTCCGCGGTGGCCATCGCGAAGGCGTCGCCGAGCCGGATCGGCGCGCTCTGGCCGGGGGCGGGCATCCCTCCGACGCTTACCGAGGCGAGGCGGTCCTTGTACTTCAGGACGATGCGGAACGATTCGCCCTCGAGCGACAACGGCGAGAACATGTAGACGGGCAGGTGGCGGACGGGCTCCCCGAGGACCTCGGCCATCTCCATCACGAACGGGATCGCGGCCTCGGTCTTCGAGTCCACGGGGCTGCGGCCCTGCCGCGAATACGTGGCCGCGGTCCAGTAGGCGCCCACGGCCTGGACCGCCGGGGGCACGTCCGAGGGCTGGCCGCACGGGCTGGTGCAGACGCCCCGGTCGGCGAGGACGTCCAGGAGCTTGACCGCCTCCGCCAGCGTCGCCATCGTGAACGGCGCGATCACGTCCGTCGCGGAATCGTGCAGGAACGGCGGGTACTGGGCCACCTGGAGCGTGAACGGGCCGGGGGTCCCGGCCACCTCCGGTCCCGACGCTGTTCCCCTCGTCTCGGCCACGAACGCCTTCGCCGTCGCGGGCTCCACGTGGACCCGGTCCCCCGCCACCCGGAATCCCGCCTTCGCGAGCCGGGCCCGCGGCTCGTCGTCGCCGACCCGGATCCCGACCTCGGAGAGGATCCGGAACGCCGCCGCCTCGATCGCCGCGAGGTCGTCCGGCGGCACCAGCGCGGGTCGGGTGACGGCGAATCGGCGTCCCATGTTCCTGCGCTATCATACCCCCGTGGCCCGCGGCCCGAACATCCTCGTCATCATGACCGACCAGCACCGGGGCGACGCGCTCTCGTGCGCGTGGCCGGCCTGGCGCGGAGGCCCCTCCCCCGTGCGCACGCCCTCCCTCGACCGGCTCGCGGCCGGGGGCGTGCGGTTCGACCGCGCGTACGTGGCCAACCCGCTCTGCATGCCCGCCCGCGCCACGATCCTTACGGGCCTCCCCCCGCGCGGGCACGGGGTCCGGACGAACGGGATCGACCTCGACCCGCGTCTGCCTACGCTACCCGCCGCGCTCGCCCGGGCCGGCTACGCGACCCACAGCGCGGGCAAGATCCACGTTCGCGCCTACGAGACGCCCAAGGGCCTCGACCCCGCGACACTCGACCCCGCCGGGTACCCGGAGGCGCAGTGGATGTGGGAACACGGCAAGGTGACGTCGCTCCCCTCGCCGTATTTTGGTTTCCAGTCCGCGGACTTCACCGGCGGCCACACGTCGTGGATGTGGGGCGACTATGCCAACTGGTTGAATCGCGAGCACCCGGGCACCCTAGCGCTCCTCGACGCGCAGCATGGGACGCGGCCGGCGTCGGGCGCCGAGCAAAGCTGGCGGATGGCGATCCCGCCCGCGCTCCACTACAACACCTGGATCGCGGATCGCGCGATCGCGTTCCTGGAGCGGACGGCCGGAACGGGCCAGCCCTTCCTGCTCTCGGCATCGTTCCCGGACCCGCACCACGGATTCGCGGTTCCCGACCCGTGGTACTCGCTGTACGACCGGGCGACCATGCCGCTCCCGGTGCGGCGCGAGGGCGAGCTCGACGACCTCGCCCCGTTCTTCCGGACGATCGTCGATGGGAATCTCGGCCACCCGGTCTCGGGCCGCCACGGCCCCACCCGGATGCCGGACGACCACCTGCGCGAGATACTCGCGATCACGTGCGGTATGGTCTCGTTCGTGGACGAGCAGGTGGGGCGGCTCCTCGCGGCCCTGGACCGGTTAGGGCTCGCGGAGAACACGCTCGTCCTCTTCCTCGCCGATCACGGGGACCTCATGGGCGATCACTGGCTCATGAACAAGGGGCCATTCCACTTCGACGGACTGCTCCGGGTTCCCTTCATCGCCCGGTGGCCCGGCCGGATTCCCGCGGGGCGCACGACATCAGCACTCGCGTCCCAACTCGACGTCGTGCCCACCCTCTGCGAGGCCGTGGGGATCCCCCTGCCCGAATACGGACCCCCGCCGGGCACGGCGGTGGAAGCCCGGAACCAGCTCGCGTCCCTCCCGGGCCGCTCCCTCGTGCCCGTGCTGACCGGCGCTGCGGAGTCGGTCCAGGACGCGGTCGTGGTCGAGAACGACGAGGACTACCTGGGCCTGCGGTTGCGCACGCTCGTGACGCCGACGCACTCGCTCACGGTCTACGTCGGTGAGGACGGACTCAAGCCCTTCGGCGAGCTGTTCGACCTCGCCGCGGACCCCGGGCAGCTCCGCAATCTCTGGGCTGATTCTGGAAGCGGCCCGCTTCGGGCCGCCCTTACCGAACGCCTGATGGCGGAACTCGTTCGGACCGATTCCCGTCTTCCGCGGCGGCAAGGCCACGCCTGATCCGGGCTACTCGGCCCCCACCTTGGCCTGAAGCTCCCGGACGGCGCTCAGCAGGGATGGCGGAGAGAAGGGCTTGCCGAGAAACACGGCCCAAGACTCGATAGGCCCGTCGCGTTCCACCGCGGCCCGCGAGAGACCGGACATGTAGAGCACTCGGACCTCCGGCCTAGCCCCGACGATCTGTTTCGCCAGCTCGCGGCCGTTCATCCCCGGCATCTCGATGTCCGTCACCAGCACCTGGACGGGGCCGGCATCGGGACGGCAGGCCGCCAGGGCTTCTATTCCGCCGGACGCCTCGACCACGATGAAACCTTCGTCCCGCAGGAGTCCCGAGACGAATCCCCGCACCATGTCGTTATCGTCCACTACGATGATCACGGACCTATCCCATAAGTCATCCTAACATATGACCGTGAGGATATTCCCCCTCCAGGCGCTGTGCTCTACCGTGAAACGCATTCCATGGCCGGGACGGATGTTATCTACGAACAGGTCGGGCGAGCGCTCCGGGAGATCCGGACGGGAGCCGGCTTGACCCAGCAACAGCTCGCCGAACGGGCCGGGCTGTCGGTTTCATTCGTCTCGTTCCTGGAGGCAGGACGGAAGAAGGGCAGTCTCGAGACCTACCATCGCCTCGCGCACGCCTTGGGCATTCCCCTCGCCCGACTGTTCTCAGGCTCCGCCCCGGCCGGCTGGGCGGCGCGCAGCAAGGCGACGGGGTCCGAGGGGTTGACGGCCGCGGAGCACCGTGTGCTCTGGCGACTGCTCAAACGATCCCGGAGGGGCGCTCCGCGTCGTCCATGAGCCCGCGACCGGACGTGCCCGCACGGCGAACGTGGTAGCATGACCGCAACATGATCTCCACCGCCGTTCTTCTGATCCTGTCAGCCGCGTTCAACCCGCCGGACACGCAGGCCGCGTCCCTCGCGTGGGAGCCGCTTGGCGAGCCCGGCTCCGGCGGCGCGCTCACGGGAATCGCGATCAGCCCGGCCGACCCGAAGCGGATACTGCTGGGCGGCGACCTGCTCGGAGTCGGGGTGAGCGAGGACGGGGGCGAGACGTGGAAGCCCGCTACGGGGTTCATCGGCCACGAGATCGCGGACTTCACCTTCAACCCCAAGGCCCCTGATGAAGTGTGGGCTGGCACGATGACGGGCCCGCACGTCTCCCTCGACGGCGGCCGGAAGTGGGAGTCCCGCCGCGGGGGCTTCCCCCCGCTGAGCGATGCCGGCTACTCGGCCCCGGTCCAGAAGGTCCTGTTCGATCCCGCGACCCCGAAGCGCCTGCTTGCGTTAGGCGGGTCGCACCGGCGCTGGGCTTCCCCCGGCCAGCCCGAGTGGGGCGCCGTGTGGGAGAGCCGCGACGGCGGGAAGGCGTGGACGCGGCTCGGCCTCGTCGCGGGCGGGACAAACGTCCTGTGCGCGACATTCGCTCCCGGGGAAGCGAAGGCCGTCCTCTGGGCGGCCGCCGACGGCAAGGGCGTCCACCGGAGCACGGACGGCGGGAAGACCTGGGGCCCGAGGAACGGCGGCTTGCCCCACCTCAACGTCGAGTGGATCACGGCCGCCCGCACGCCGGGCGTCCTCTGGGCCGCCTTGGGCGCGGCTCCCAATCCGTCAGGCACGCTCTGGCTCGCGGGCGGAATCTGGAAGACCTCGGACGCCGGCGCGACCTGGAAGCCGGCGTGCAAGGGCCTCTCGCAGTTCCGTGACACGGACGGCAACCAGACCTCGTCGTACCGGTGCGTGGTCGTCTCGCCCGCCGATTCGAAGGTGCTCTTCACCTCGGACACAAGCTGGCAGGGCGCCGGCATCTTCCGTAGCGGCGACGGCGGCGCGACGTGGAAGAAGATCATGGGGTACGAATACCGTAGGTTCGCGCGCACGGCGTACAGCGCCGGCCCCGCGGCCTCGATCTTGGCCGCCTCGCCGCACTCGGCCAAGGTCGTCCTCGCGGGCGGCAGCGAGACCCTGCTACGGTGCGACGGCGGCACGTGGACCGACCTCACCGCCAGCCCGGTCGCGGGCAACGCCGAGACCTGGGAGGGCCGCGGGTTCTCCGGGCTCTGCGCCGTCAACTTCCGGTTCAACCCCTCCCGCGACGCGCACGCCGTGCTCGTCGCCATGGACGACGGCAAGTTCTGGCAGAGCATGGATTTCCTCAAGTCGTGGCGCTGGGGCGGCGAAGGGATGCCGCACTGGGGCGGTGGACGGGACGTGACCTTCACGGGCCCCGGCGGGTTCATCATGTTCCTCACCATGGGCCAGGACGGCGTCTTCGAGGGGGTGGCCCGAACCTCGGACGGGGGCAAGTCGTGGACCCTTCTCGAGGGCGAAGAGCGCGGCCTGCCGGCGAAGGGCATTAAGGCGAATACCGGCGGCGTCTACGCCATCCCCGAGGACCCCGAGATGGTCTGGGCCGCGATCGGGGGAAAGCTCTACGGCTCCGACACGGGCGGCCGGCGCTGGACCGTGGCGCACGAGGCACCGGGCCTGAGCTGGATAGCCGGAAACCCGGCCAGTCCCGCGGCGTTCTGGGTCCTCGGCGACGAGGGCCTCTGGAAGACCGATGACGGCCGGTCGTTCAAGCTCATGAAGGGATGCCCGAAAGGCATCACGCGATTCACACCCGACCCCTCGCGGCCGGACGTGCTCTACGCGGTCTGCTGGCGCTCCGGCGAGACCGGCGGGCTGTGGCGGTGTGAGAAGCGGAGCTGGAAGCGCATCCGGGACGACAGGTACATCGCCGACGTCGCCGTCTCGCCCGCGGACCCCCGCCGGATCGCGGTCATCACCGACGATCACCCGTACCGCGACGCCTCCGGCGCCACCGGGATCTGGGTGACCGAGGACGGCGGCGCCACCTGGCGGCAGGAGAACGCGGGGCTCCCGGTCCCCCGCGGCGACGTCATCCGCATCAATCCCGCGAAGCCCAACCAACTCGTGATCGGCACGATGGGCCGCGGCTACTTCATCGCCAACTGGCCGTGACGGACCGAGGCAGCCTCCGCCTCCCCGCCGTTGCCCTGTGTATCGCCCTCGCCGGGTGTGCCGGCTACCCGGTCTGCCGCGACGCGCGGGCGCTCGGCGACGGCGAGTCCCGGGTCTCGATGGCGGCCAGTCTGGGGATGGCAGGATACACGCACCAGGCAAGGAACGGCGACGGCCGGATCGTGACGGATGACCGGCGAGCCTATGGCATCGGCCTCGGGGGCGGGATCACTGCCTCGCTCGCCCACGGGCTCGACGTCGGCGTGAACGCGACGCTGATCCACAGCGTGGGGCTGACCGCCCAGCTCGAACTGCTCGAGACGGACCACGGGCTGGCCGCGGCCGTGGCGCTCGAGGGCAACTACGGCTCCCTCTTCACCACGTCCAGTCTGATCGACCACGACCTACCCGGGGGCACGGGACGGCAGGCCGGGGTCGCGCTCCTCGTCACCCAGCGGTTCATGCAGGGCCTCCTGACGCTGTGCGGCAAGGCAAGCGACGGCTGGGTGAACCGCCGTCGCGAGGACGGGGACGTGGCCACCTGGATCAACGGGCTCGGGTTCCGGATCTACGACTTCTCCGTGACCTTCGGAATCGAGCCCGAGGGCCAGCGCGGGACGAGCTACACGACCGTCTTCCTGACCGCCGGCGTCCGCCTGCTCGACCCCGGCTCCTTCACCGGCGTCTACGAGACCGCCGGCTACGGATCGTGGATGGGCACCAACTACGCGCGGGACCACACCGCCAAGGCCCCGATCTTCGTCGGCCTCGGCGCCTGCCAGACCTTCAAGGGGCTCGGCCTCTAGGCCCTACAGCCGCTTGCGGGCGCGGAGCTTCTTCAGCACCGTCGAGTACGCGGCGCGGTTGACCGGCAGGGTCACGGGGCGCCCTGTCACCGAGGACAGCACGATCGCGTTCGCGAGCTCCAGGGACTTGCGCCCCTCGGCCGCGTTGCACCGCGGCTGGCCGTGGCGCCGGATCGCGCGGATGAGGTTCCGGTAGACGTCGATGTGCAGCCCCGTGCCGCCCTTGGGCACCTGGACCGGCTCCATCTCCGACTTCGGCTGGTCCCACATCCCCTTCGCGGTCCGCATGTGGCGGAGGATCGAAGGGGTGAAGGAGATCCGGAAGAGGCCGTTGCGGTCGAGCTGGAACCCGCTTCTTTCACCGATGATCTGGATGCAGCCCTGCGACCCCGGTTCGACCGTGCTCACGGTGATGTACCCGGGCGCGCCGTTCGGGTACTCGAGCATGGCCTGCGCCGAGTCCTCGCACTCCATGGGATGGAACCGGGTCCGCACCCAGCCCCAAACCTTGGCGGGCGAGCCCGCGAGCCAGCAGAGGAGGTCCTGCGTGTGCGGCGCCTGGTTCATGAGCACGCCGCCGCCCTCGCTCCCCCACTTCCCGCGCCACGTGGCGGAGCGGTAGTAGGCATCGGACCGGTACCAGGGCTCGACGACGAGGACGCGGATGAGCTGGCCCAGCTCGCCGGCGTCGATGCGGCGCTTCATCTCCTCCGCGACGGCGCGGAACCGCATTTGGTAGTTCACGGCCAGGATCCTGCGCGTCGCCTTCGATACCGCGACCATGCGGTCGGCGTCCCGGACCTCGACCGCCATCGGCTTCTCGGTCAGGACGTGCGCGCCCGCGCGCATAGCGTCCACGGCGACCAGCGGGTGGAACGGGTGCGGGGTCGCAATGGAGACGAGGTCCGGCTCGACCGCCTTGAGCATCACCTTCCAGTCGGTGAAGGTGCGGCACCCGACGCCGACCGCCCGGTCCCGCATGGGAGAGCCGACGACGTCGCACATGCCGACAATCTTGATCTCGGGGCACTTGGCGATCGCTCCGAGGTGGGTTTCCGCAATGCCGCCTGACGCCCCGACGAGTGCGAGTCTGATCTGTTTCATGGCGTCAGTATACAATGGTCCCGCGATGGCCGAACTATCCTGGCTCAACCTCACGCTCGGGAACCTCTCCATGAACAAGCTCTGGGGGGAGACCGAACGCAGCCACCAGACCCTGTGCACCTCCACGCTGGTGAGGACCCCCGCGGGGCTGGTCCTCGTGGACCCGCCCGTCCCCCCGGCCGAGATGCCGGCCCTGCTGGACCGGCGGGCCGGAGTCGGCGTGGACGACATCCGGCATATCTTTCTCACGCATTTCCACGCCGACCACCGGTACGGGCTCGAGGCTTTCCCGAAGGCGACGTGGTGGATTTCGAAGGAGGAGCAGGCCTTCTGGGTGGGAAAGGCCGAGGGCCCCGACCGCGCGCTCCTGGACCGCACCAGCCCCGCGACGCCCGAGCCCTTCCCCGGGGTTACGCTCCGGCTCACGCCCGGCCACACGCCGGGCACGGCCTCGCTCCTGTTCCGGTGGCGCGAACGCCGGGTCGCGATCGTGGGCGACACGGTCATGAGCGAGGAGTTCTTCCGCGCCCGCGAGGTCTTCCACAACGCCGTGGACAAGACGGCCGCGCTCGCCTCGATCGAGTTCCTCGCCCGCGCGCAGATCGTGATCCCGGGCCACGGCGCCCCCTTCGAGCCCGCGCTCGAGCCCGAGCCGGGCGGCATGTGGGGCGGCGGCCGCAAGAGCCTTCCGACCCCGCCCCGCTAGTCGAGCCTACCTGCGATCGACAGAGCCTGGGCGCGGTAGCGGGCGGCGGATGCCACGTTGCCGCCGCGCACGCGCCGGATGAAGACGTACTTCTGGAGCTCGTAGAGAAGATAGAAGACGCCGCGGACCCGGGCGTCCGGCGACTCGTCGCGCGGGCGCCCGTACCCCTCCCAGAACGCGGACTCCGAGATGCCGCAGTAGTCGAGCACGGCGAACTCGATCTCGGGATCGCCGCGCAACGACCGGTCCCAGTCGAGGAGCCCCGTGAGCTTCCCCTTGCCGTCGCAGAGCAGGTTCTCTGCCCAGATGTCCATGTGCAGGAGGCACGCGGGCACCGGTCGCCGGAAGACCTTCAGGTGCCGGTCCAGGAGCTTCCGCATCCCGGCACCATCTTCGGCCGAGTACCCGCCGCACCGCTCGAGGTCCGCGAGCAGCCGGTCCCACATGATCGCGAACGCCGATGGCCAGTCGCGCTGGGGCGCCATCGGCGCGTGCGGGCCCACGTAGCCGTACTCGGCGCCCGTGATCGCGTGGACCTCGCCCAGTGCCCGGCCGCACTCGAAGAGGAGTCGCTCGGTCTGCCCGGCCCCGAGCGCCGCCTCAGCCATCGATACCCCGGGCAACCGCTCCATTACGAGGAGGTCGCGGCCGATGGCGGGGTGGCGGACGGCGTGGCCGACGACGCGGGGCACCGGCGCGTGCGTGCGTTCGCGGATGAGCTCGTGCAGCCCGGGCTCCTGGCGCATCATCCGGAACTCGTAGAAGAGATGCAGGGTGGGGTCGTCGGGCGGCGCCACCCGGACCACCCAGGAGGCTTCGCCACCTGCCACGAACCAGCTCGCGTTGTACTTCCCCGTCGGGGTCTTCGACAGCTTCAGCGTCCGGACATCGGCGTGGACGAGGTCCGCGACCGCGCGAGCGAGTTCCTCCTCGCGGAACCCGGCGGCGGGGTCGAACCCTATCTGGGGCGTTCGCTGATCCAGATCTGCTCGGCGCCGTACCGCGGCGGCCCAGCGCGGAAGTCACCGTAGCAGGCAACGGGCTTCAGCCCCGCGAGCTCGAGCAGGTACCGCATCTCCCAGCGGTAGGTCCAGCGCAGGGTCACGTTCTGGCACTCGCGCCGCATTGTTCGCCCCTTCGCGTCTCGTAGCTCGAACTCCCAAACCTCGCGCAGGACCTGGGTAAGCGGATCGTTCTTCCGCGAGAGGTACCGCACGATCCCGGTTATCCCCGTGTCGGGGTCCGGGTACGTGTCCTCGCGGGAATCCTCGGGCCGGCCGCCGCCGACCTTGTATTTCGGCGAGCACAGCTCGAGCAGGGGGTCGAAGATGTCGACGATGAACCGGCCGCCTGGCTTCAGGTGCTTCCGGACGCAGGCCAGGCACGCGCGCTGGTCCTCCGGCGTGAAGAGGTGCATGAAGGCGCGGAACGGGACCAGGATCAGGTCGAATTGTTTCTTGAGATCGAACCGCGTCATGTTCGCACGGACGAGGGTCAGGCGCCGGTCGAGCCCGAGCGCCTCGGCCTTCCGGCGGCAGACGCGGAGCATGGAAGACGAGAGATCGAGCCCGGTCACCGGGTGCCCCGCGCGCAAGAGCGGGAGCGCAACCCTGCCAGTGCCGACGGCAAGTTCCAGGATAGGACCCTTCGCCCGCCTTGCCTGTGCCAGATAGAACGCGACATCGCCCTGTACCGCGGACCCGGTCAGGGGTGTGGGGTACATGCGGTCGTAAAGCTCCACCGACAGCCCGCGCTCGAGGAAGATCTCTCCCATGAAGAGTATCCTAGAGGAAATGCGCATCAAGAGCCTCGAGACCTTCCACTGGCAGCACATCACCCTCGTCCGGGTGACCGCGGACGACGGCGCCCAGGGCTTTGGGATGATGGCCCCCTACAACGCCGACATATCCGCGACGGTCTTCCACCGCCAGGTCGCCCCCCACGCGCTGGGCAAGGACGCCGGCGACCCCGACGCGCTGGCGGAGCATATAGTCGAGGCCGAGTACAAGTTCCCGGGGTCCTACGTGTGCCGCGCGCTCGCGGGGCTCGAGACTGCGCTCTGGGACCTCCTCGCCAAGGCCAAGGGCCGGAGCGTGTGCGAATACCTGGGCGGGACCCCGAAGGACCTCGACGCCTACGGATCGAGCATGAGCCGCGACATCAAGCCGGAGGACGAGGCCGCGCGGCTCGTCGCCCTGCGCGCGACGCTCGGGTACCGCGCGTTCAAGATCCGGATCGGCAGTGTGACCGGCCACGACGCCGACCAGTGGCCGGGCCGCACGGAGGCGCTCGTGAGCACGGTCCGCAGAGCCCTCGGACCCGAAACGAAGATCCTGGTCGACGGCAACTCGTGCTACACGGCGCCGAAGGCCATCGAGGTCGGCCGGTTCCTCGAGTCGCAGGGCGTCGTCCACTTCGAGGAGCCGTGCCCGTACTGGGAGCTCGAGTGGACGGCCCAGGTCGCTGCCGCGCTCAAGATGGATGTCGCGGGCGGCGAGCAGGACACGGACCTCGCCCAGTTTCACCGCATGATCGCGATGCGGGCCGTGGACGTCATCCAGCCCGACGTCTGCTACCTCGGCGGGCTCGCCCGCACGATCCGGGCCGCGAAGGACGCGCACGCCGCCGGGCTCCCGTGCGTCCCCCACTCGGCGAACCGCTCATTCGTCACGGTCTTTACCTTGCACGCCATGTGCGTCATCCCAAACCCGGGTCCGTACGTCGAGTTCTCGATCGAGGCGGACCGGTGGGCGGACGAGATCTTCTCTCCCGCGCTGACGGTCGTGGACGGAAGGATCCCGTTCCCGAAGGGGCCCGGGTGGGGCGTCACCGTGCACCCCGCCTGGGTCGCCCGCGCAACCCGGCTCGCCAGCGGCTGACGTGACCCTCGCGGCCGCGCTCGCGGCGGCCTTACTCGCCAGGACCGCGGGCGCGTTCACCGCGGTCGCGCCGGACCCCGCCTGGCCGGCCGCGGGCGTGACCGTGGCGGTGCAGACGTACGGCCGCGGATCCCTCCACACGATCCCCGACGGCGATGGCGGACTCATCCTCGCGTGGCAGGACGCGCGCGGGCTCGACCCCGCCTCGTGCAACTGCCGCAGCATGGACGACCTCTACGCCCAGCGGCTCGACGCCAAGGGGACGAAGCGCTGGGGAGCGGACGATCTTGCCGTCTGCAAGTGGCGCGGGATATGGGGGGGATCCGACTTCCTCGTGGGGCTGTACCCCGACGGAGCGGGCGGCGCCGTCGTGGCCTGGGACCATGCCGACGGGCCGGCGGGAACCTTCGCCCGTAGAGTGACGCGGGACGGGACGATGACCTGGGGGGCCGAGGGCTCGACCGTGTTCGAACACGAGCTCGGGCTGAAATTCACGGCGCGCAGCGCCCGGCTGGGCCGCGAGGTCTGGCTCGGGCTCGACGCCGCCGAGGAGACCCGCGTCCGCATCTCGCCCTGCGTGCTGAGCACCCGCGCGATGAACTGCGATCCGCCCCAGGAGTTCGCGCTCCCGGCCCAGTTCCAGACCGTTTCGATCCTCGCCGGCCCGAGTCCGGGCGCCTGCCTGCTTGTGTTCACGACCCGCACCGGGGCGGGCGGCATCTGCTGGGCGTGGCCCGTGGGAGCAGGCGCGCCGGGCGAGGCCCGGCGGCTCCTCGAGGCGGACGAGGCCGGTTTCCCCGTTCAGCTCCAGCCCGACGGCGAGGGCGGCGTCTGGGCCGCGGCCGTGGTGCGGGCTCCGCCGCCGGCCGCCGGGCCGCCCGCAAGCGTGCCGGCCGGCACCCCCCTGCCGCCGCCGTTCGCCGGACCCGGGCTGACGTTCTCCGGCCAGTCCGCGCGGTCCGCGGCGGACGCAGCCCTGCCCTGCGACCTCCGGGTCCAGCACGGCGATGCGGCCGGCCGGCCGCTCTGGGGGCCCGGGGTGACGGTCGCCGCCGTCGCCTCTCCGGCCACGCCTTTCGCGATCGCGGCGTCCCCGCGCGGCGACCTCGCCGTGGGCTGGATGGACGCCGGCGACCCCGCGCACATCCGCGTGCGCTTCTTCGACCGCGCTGGCCTCCCGCGGACGCCGCAGCCGATCGTGCTTGCCGACCGCGCGGAGCGAACCAGACCCATCGGGCTGCTCGCGACGCCCCAGGGATGGATCGTGACGTGGACGGAGTGGGAGGCGGGCGCGACGGAGTCCCTCCGGGCCGCGTGGCTCACCGGCGCGGGCGCCGCGCCACCCGGTGGCGCCGAGCCGCCTCGCGGCTCCGTGGTCCTGCGCCGCAACGACGCGGTCATGCTCGAGCGGCTGGTATCCACGCCCGGCGGCGCCTTCGTCTTCGCCTTCGACCGCTCGGTCAAGGCCCTGCTAGCCTTCCGCCTCCGGGCCGACTGAGCGGGAGGTCTAGTCCGTCAGCTCCCAGACGGCTTGGACGTTGATGTGGACGGCGATCTCGCCCGGGGCCAGGCTCGCGGCGCCGAGCATGCCACCGGAGTTGCGGGTCAACTGGGGCATCGGGACGGGGCGCATCCCCGCGTGCTCCTCGAGGGTCAGGATGCGACCGAGCTTCGCCCCCGCCGCCTTCGCCAGCGCCTCGGCGCGCGCGCGCGCGTCCTCGACGGCCTTGAGGCGCGCCTCGTCCGCCAGCGCGCGGTAGCGGGACGACTCGAAGGTGGCGCCGCGGAGCTCGTTGGCGCCCGCCTCGATCGCCTCGGTGATGAGGGCGTCGTAGATCTCGAGCTTGCGGAGGCGCACGGTCATGACCGTGGACGCCCGGTAGCCGACGGGCATTTGCTTCCCCTGGTCGTACGTGACCTGCGCCTCGACGGCGGCCCGCGCGGTCTGCACGTCCGCGTCGGCCACGCCCCGGCGCTTGAGGACCGCGAGGACGCGCGCGACCGCGCTCGCGCCCTGGCTCCGCGCGGTGCCGGGGTCCTTGTCGTCGCGCCATACGGCGAGCGCGCAGACGAGCTGGTCGGGCAGGGCCCGCGCGTCGCCCTCTCCCTCGACGGAGACAGTGCGAACGGCAGGGCCCGCGGGAGCCGGAGCCGCGACGGCACCGGAAGCGGATGCAAGGATCAGGAGGAGGGCCATGGGGGTCTTCATGTTCCTGATGATAGCGCCGTCCCCCAAGCCGCGCGCAAGGGGCCGGCGAGCAGCTCCCGCTGCCAGCGCCGCACCGAAAACTCGCTCTGGCCCGACAGTTCGGGCTCCAGCCGCTCGGGGTCGATGCACAGCGCCTCGAGGCTCCGCGTGGGCCACAGCGTCGAGGGCGCGATCCCGAGCTCGGCGGCCTTGGCGACGCGGACGGCGTGCAGGACCTGCCACCGGGTTCTTCCCTCGGGGGTCCAGGGGCTGGGCCGGCGCTTGAGCCGGCTGGGGTGGATGATGGGCTCGGCCGCCCGGCCCCGCTGCACGGCGGCGATGATCTCGCCCCGCATGGCGTCGAGCCAGCGCCAGTTCGCGTTCGGGATCTTGTCCCCGTCGACGTCCGGGTCCCTGGCGATCGCGAGCAGGGCCTCCGCCGAGATGACCTTGAACGGCGGCCGGTCCACCTGCTCGGCGCTCCGCTCGCGCACCATCCAGAGCTCGCGGAAGATCGCGAGGGCCCGGGGTTCGAGGTCGAAGGCGCCCTTCGACCCGAAGCAGGCCTCCTCCGGCGGAGGCGGCGGCTCGTACCGGATGCTCTCCATGAGCGCGCACTCCTCGGCCAGCCAGCCGTCCCGGCCGAGCTCTTTCAGCTTGGCCATCAGGAGATCGTCGAGGGCGAGCGAGTGGGCGACGTCGAGGACCGCGTACTCGAGCGCGTCCGCGGGGATGGGGCGCCGCGACCAGTCCGAGCGCTGGAGCCGGACCAGCTTCGGGAGCTTGATCCCGAGGTAGGTCTCGATCGCGCGGCCGAGCCCCATGAGCTCGGGGTGCAGGAGCTGGGTGGCGGTGGCGGTGTCGCGGAGGCCCTTGATCCGGAACCCCCACGCGCGGTCGAGCGTGCGCACGTCGTAGTCGGAGCCGTGCAGGACCTTGACGATGCCCGGGTTCGCGAGGATCGCCCCCAGCGCCGACACGTCCTTGACCGCCAGCGGGTCCAGGATCCAGGCCTGGCCCGGCGCCGCGATCTGTACGAGCGAGAGACGTTCCTTGTAGTGGTGGAAGCCGTCGGACTCGAAGTCGAGCGCCAGCCGCGGCTCCCGGGCCAACCGGGGGGCGAGCGCGTCCCAGTCGCGCTGGACCGGGATCATGGTGAACGGCACGGGGCTGGAAACGGTGATTCAGTATAGCGTGTCGGCGGACGGTCGCGGAGGAAGGAAGCTAGCCGCGAACGGTAAAGCCCCGGGCCTTGAGAAGCGGGCGCACGCGGTCCCGTTCGTCGCCCTGGAGCTCGAGGACGCCCTGCCGCCACGTCCCCCCGACGGCCAGCGCGCGCTTGAGTTCCGAGGCCAGCGCGTCCATCAGCTTGCGGTCCCGGGTGAACCCGGTCACCAGCGTGACCTTCTTGCCGGCGCGGCTGTAGAGGCTGAGGCGCAGGTTCTCCACGCCACGATGATAAGATAATTCACCGATGCCTGCCGGCGCCGCCCCCACCGTGGTCTGGACTCCCAACGTCGAGATCATCATGCTCCTCGCCAACCTGACCGAGGCCGGGCCGACCTTCCAGCCGAAGGCGGTCAGCACCATGCGCCGGGCCGCGTGGCTGCGGTTCGACGGCGACCGGCGAGCCCCGGCCGTAACCGAGACCGCCCGGCTCCTCGAGAAGGGCTTCTGGCTCGACGCGCTCGCCGAGCTCGCGCTCGCGGCCGAGCCGTTCCCGAAGGCCGGATTCACGTACCCGCTCGCGCACGATACGCTGCTCAAGGCCGGGGACGACCGGGACGACGGGTACACCCGGCTGGAACGGTACCTCGAGTACGCGGCCGCCTTCACCCTCGACGCCGACGTCCTGGAGTTCCTCAAGCTCCAGGGCAACGCCTACCGCGCCGCCGTCGAGGAGCTCGAGATCTCGTTGGGGCCGTCCAACTGGGTCGGACCCGTGGAAGCCTGGTTCGGCACCGCGCACCGGAGCGTCCTGACCGTGGGCTCGCTCCTGCTCCCCGCCGGGTTCTCGTTCGGGTTCTCGCTCGGCACCCCCGACGGCGCGTACGCGTTCGCCCTCCTGGGCCCCTTCATTGGTCAGGACGGCTCGACGTCGTTCACCGACACCGACGCCGCCCGCACGAGCTCCGAGCGCGAGCTGATCCGCGCCTTCGTGAAGCCCGTGATGGCGGGCTCCCCCGACGCCATGCTCCAGTTCGACCGCGCGTTCCGGGGCAACCTCCCCCACTGGCGCCCCCTCGGCTACGACCGCGCGGCCGCCTGCCTCGAGGACCACCTCGTCCACGCGGTCCAGGCCCGGCTCCTCGTCCGCCGGGGCGAGGCCGACGCGGCGGCCGGGATGGTCCGGTACGACGAGGAGAACGGGTTCGTCTTCGCGCGCCCCCTCGCCGAGGGACTCGAGGACTACGAGCTCCACCGCGCCGAGTTCCCGACGCTGGACGCCTTCTTCCCGCATCTCATGGACTACCTCCTCCAGTAACCCGTGGCCGCCGTCGAGGCCACCGCCCTCACCAAGGTCTTCACCACCGTCAAGCGCCGTGGCGGCTTGACCGGCGCCTTCCGCGGCCTCTTCCGGCCCGAGCGCACGGAGGTCCGTGCCGTCGAGGGCGCCTCCTTCGCGCTCGAGCCCGGCGAGCTCGTCGGGTTCCTCGGCCCCAACGGCGCGGGCAAGACCACGACGCTCAAGATGCTCGCCGGCCTCCTGCACCCGACGTCGGGCTCCGCCAGCGTGCTGGGGTTCACGCCCTGGGAGCGCCGCGACGACTTCCGCCGCCGGATCTCGCTCGTCATGGGCGCCAAGAACCAGCTCTGGTGGGACCTCCCCGCCCGCGACTCGCTCGCGCTCAACCGCGAGATCTACGGTGTGCCATACGACCGCTGGAAGAAGACCGTGGACGAGATGATCGAGATGCTCGAGGTGGGGAACCGGCTGGAGGTGCAGGTCCGGGAGCTCTCGCTGGGCGAGCGCATGAAGTTCGAGCTGATCGCGTGCCTCCTCCACGAGCCCCAGGTCCTCTTCCTCGACGAGCCCACGATCGGGCTCGACGTCGTCTCGCAGCAGCGCATCCGCGAGTTCCTGCGCGACGTGAACGCCCGGCGCCGGACGACGATCCTGCTCACCAGCCACAACATGGCCGACATCAAGGGGCTCGCCTCCCGCGTCCTGCTCATCAACCACGGCCGGATCATGCACGACGGGCCCCTGGCGACCCTGATCGAACGCTGGTCGGGCACCAAGCGGCTCGCGCTCACAGCCAGCCGCCCGCTGGTCCGGAGCGAGCTCGCGGCCTTCGGTGAGGTGCTCGCCCTCGACGGTCCGGCGGCCGTCCTCTGCGTGCCCCGCGACCGCGCGCCCGCCGTCACCGGCGAGGTGCTCGCGGCCCTGCCGGTGCTGGACTTGACCGTCGAGGACCCGCCGATCGAGGACATCATCGCGGAAATCTTCCAGGAAACTCGCCCCCCAACCTCGGCGGCCAAGGCGCCGAAAGCGGAATCCTCCGGCGGGGAGGATCACGAATGGGAGTAGCCGCGCTCCCGGCCAGCCTCGTCCCCTGGTCCCGGCTCAACCGCCGATTCATGACCATCGGCCTCTCCGACGCCCTCGCCTACCGCGGCACCTTCATTCTCGGGATCGTCTTCGCCATGATCCCGCTGGCCACGTCACTCCTGCTCTGGCTCGCGATCTACCGGGCCGGCGCGGTGGGGCTGTCCATCGCCGGGTTCGATCTCCACGGCATGCTCTCCTACTACCTCGTCATGCACCTCCTCGGCCTCGTGTACGTGGTCGAGGACGTCCAGTGGGACGTGACCCAGCAGATCCGGGGCGGCACGCTCAACAGCTACCTAATGCGCCCCATCAGCTACTGCCTCGTCCAGTGGGACCTCAAGATGGCCGCCGTCCTCGTCGCCGCGGTCATCGCCCTCATCCCCGCCAGCCTCGTCGTGATCGCCGCCCGGTCGATCCTGGTCCTGCCCGCCGCCGCCTGGCAGTGGGGCGCCTTCGTCGTCGCCGTCCTCGTCGGTATCCAGATCGCGTTCCTGCTGAGCCTGTGCATAGGACTGAGCGCGTTCTGGTTCCTCGAGACCTCGGGGTTCCTGATGGCGGCGTTCCCCATGCAGATGATCCTCTCGGGGTCGCTCTTCCCCCTCGAGCTCCTCCCGAAGCCCGTCTACGCCGTCGTCGGGAACCTGCCGTGGACGTACATGACCTACTTCCCGCTCCAGATCTGGCTCGGCCGGCTCGACGCCGCCGCCGTGGCCCGCGGTCTCCTCTTCCAGGCGGGCTGGCTCGCGGCGCTCCTGGGCTTCAGCACCTGGCTCTGGTCGCGTGGCATCCGCCGGTACGAGGCGGTGGGCGGATGATCCGGTACCTGCGACTCTGGCGCGAGCTGTTCATAACCTGCCTCCTGCGCGAGATGCTCTTCCGCGCGAACTTCATCGCGATCCTGGCCACCTCGTCGTGGTGGTTCGTCATGAACGTGGTCATGTTCCAGGTCATCTTCGGCCACGTGACCGAGATAGCGGGCTGGACCAAGTACGAGATCTTCTTCCTGGTCGGGACCAGCCACGCGACCTTCGGGATCTTCGAGACGCTCTTCATGGTCAACATGACCCGGATCCCGGACCTGATCCGGACCGGCGAGCTCGACTTCTACCTCCTCAAGCCCGTAAGCACCCAGTTCCTGATCTCGGCCCGGTACGCGGACTTCGAGGCGGTGCCCAACACGATCGTCGGCTTCCTCTTCGTGGCGTGGTGCGCGGCCAAACTCCACGCCGTCTTCTCGTGGACGGCGCTGGCCACCTTCGCCCTGTTCGTCGTGAACGGCGTCACCCTCTACTACACCCTCCTCTTCGTCTCGGTGACCATCTCGTTCTGGTTCATGCGGTTCCACGCCATGAACATCTGGTGGCAGCTCACGAGCCTCGCGCGCCAGCCCGCCGAGGTCTTCCCGCCCGCCCTGCGGTTCGTGCTCACGTACTGCCTGCCCATGCTCGTGATCGTGAACTTCCCCGTGAAGGCGTACCTGGGCCGGCTGCCGCTCGCCGCCGGGATCTGGGCCCTCGTGGCCACGGGCCTCCTGCTGGCCCTCAGCCAGGTCTTCTTCACTTTCGCCCTGCGCCGCTACCGGAGCGCGTCGTCGTGACGCGCTCCCCAAGGAGGCCCTCATGACCGCCCTGCCTGAACCGTCCGCCAAGGTGCTCCCGCGCTGGCGCGGGTTCAACCTGCTCGAGAAGTTCACGACGGCGCGGGGGAACCGTCCATTTGTCGAAGATGACTTCCGCTGGATCGCGGACTGGGGGTTCAACTTCGTCCGGCTCCCCATGGACTACCGCACGTGGACCAGCCCCGACGACTGGCGGCGGTTCAACGAGGGATGCCTGCGCGAGATCGACGTCGCGATCGGCTACGGCCGCAAGCACGGCATCCACGTGAACCTCAACTTCCACCGCGGCCCCGGATACTGCGTGAACCCGCCGAAGGAGACCAAGGACCTCTGGACCGACCCCGAGGCGCTCGAGGTCTTCTGCCTCCACTGGGCCACCTTCGCGCACCGGTACCGGGACCGGCCGAACCGGGAGCTGTCGTTCGACCTCCTCAACGAGCCCGCGAACGTCGAGAACCCCGCCTACGCGCGAGTCGCCCGCGCCGCCGTGGAGGCGATCCGGCGCGAGGACCCCAACCGGCTCGTGATCTCGGACGGCACCCAGTGGGGCAACCGGCCCGTGCACGAGCTGGCCGATCTCGGGATCGCGCAGAGCACGCGCGGCTACGCGCCGATGTGGATCAGCCACCACCAGGCGAACTGGGCGGGCTGGAACGAGTCCTGGCCCAAGCCGGCCTGGCCGCAGGAGGGCTGGGACCGCGCGCGGCTGTGGAAGGAGCAGATCGAGCCGTGGCAGGCGCTCGAGGCCAAAGGCGTCGGAGTCCACGTCGGCGAGTGGGGCGCGTTCAACAAGACGCCACACAAAGCCGTTCTGGCGTGGGCCGAGGACTGCCTCGCGAACTGGAGGGCCGCGGACTGGGGCTGGTCGATGTGGGAGTTCCGGGGTGCGTTCGGCATCCTCGATTCGGGGCGGACGGATGTCGCCTACGAGGACTTCCAGGGCCACCAGCTCGACCGCGCCCTCCTCGACCTCCTGCGCAAGTACTGACCCGATCCTCTGACCGCCGAGTCGAGGGCTAGCGCTTCTTGACGGCTTCGGTGAGGCGGTTGGCGATGTCGCGGATACCGGACCTGACGCCCGTGAGGTCGCCGGCCTCGGCCTCGTCGGTGTAGATGATCTTGGCGGTCTCGACCTCGACGACGCGCATGCTGAGGACGTAACGGCCGAGAGCCTTGCCGAAAGTGCCCACGACCAGGAACTTGACGTTGAGCACCTTGCCGAGCTTGACCGCGCACTCCTGCGACGTGCACCCGGTCTGCTGGAAGGTCTGCTCCGCCAGGATGCGGTCCATGTTCGTCTTGTCCACGACGTTGAACGCGCCCTGCTTGACCAGCTCGCTGCGCAGGAGGTCCGTGATCACGGCCGCGTCGCCGGCGGCCGTGTTCTGGGCCTCGAAGTTCATGACCGCGAGCGTGCGCTCCTTCTCCTCGAGGAAGAACTTCGGGCCCTCGGGCTCCGCGCGCTCGCGGCCGCCCATCCAGCCGGCGCCGACCGCGGCCGAGAGCCCGAGCCCGGCGTTCATCGAGGCCGCCATCGCGTAGTCGAGGATGAACCGGTCCAGGGGAGCCGAGAGCCCGAAGGTCAGGAGCGTGGCGCCGCCCCGGAGCTGGACGCCGGCGGCGACGCTCAGCGCCGGCACGGGCGCCCACGAGATTCCGCCGCCGCCGTAGCCCTTGACCCCCCCGTCGAGGGGGATGTTCCACTCCGCGCTCGCCGTGCCCTTGAATGCGCCCTTGAACCGCATCCCGGCGCCCAGCGCGAGCACGGAAGCGTCGCCCAGGCTGCGGTACGCGGCGCCGGCGATCAGGGGCCCGAGCGTCATTGCCGTGCCCGCGTCCACGAGGCCGGCCGAGCGGTCCTTGAGCCCCGGGATCCCGTAGGACTGGGTCGCGAGCCGGTAGCTGGCCCCGAGGCTCACGAACTTCCACTGGAACATCCCGGCGCCGCCCGCCTGCCAACTCTGCGGCGCCACCGTGACCCCCGTGGTGTCGCCGAAGAGGTCGAGCTCCTTGAACGACGCCAGAGACCAGGATGAGGCCATGACCGCGAACCCGAACGTGCCCGTCTCCGACGGCGGCCCCGCCCAGCCCGCCGCGAGGCCCTCGAGGTGGCTGTCGCCCGACTGCCTGAGGTGCGTCGTGGCCGCGACGGCGATCGTGCGCGGCTGGTACGACAGGAAAGCGGGGTTCCCGAAGACCTTCAGGACGTCATACGTGGCGTAGTTGCCGGGCGTGGCCTGCTGGTTAACCGAGAGCGCGCCGCGGACGATCTCGAGGTCGCCTCCCACGGGCGCAACCGTGGCGGCGGCGACGGCGGGCTCCGTCCAGCAGAGAACCCCCGCCAGCACGGGAACCGCCGCCAGGAGGCGGACGCTATTCACGGATCACCATGACGGGCTTGCGGTCCGTAATCCCGCCCGTCGCGACGAGGTAATAGACACCAGTTCGCAGGGGCTTGCCGTCCACTGTCCCGTCGAAGGTCGCGTATCCGGACCCCGCCGCGTCGACCGTCACGGATGGGAGCGTCCCCACCCCGACGCCGGCGGACGTGTAGACCGTGAGCGCGACCGTGCTCCCGGCCGCCGCCTTGGTCACCAGGATCTGCGCGAGCTTGTTGCTCCCCACGCGCACGACGTTGTTCCGGATCTCGATCCCGGGCTTCGTAGGCGCGTGGTGCCCGCGCGCGCCGGCGAGCGTCGAGAAGGCGAAGTTCGCCTCGACCACGTCCGTCGAGACCTTGACCCCGTTACCGATGTCGTATTCGGCCCAGTTCGAGAACTGCCCCGTGCCGTCCCCGTGGAACCGGTACGTCCAGATGAAGTCGCGGGACGCGCCGGCGGAGAGGCTAGGCTGGGTCGCCGGATCCGGCGTCGTCAGCGTGTCGTACGTCGAAGTGGCGAAATCGCCCGTGAGGAGCGTGGTCGCCACGAACGGCAGGATCCCGGTCCGGGCCGCGCCCGTCGCCGTGACCTTGAGGTCGAGCGCGAACTTCTCGGTCTCCGCCACCGGCGAGTGGTCCACGGAGAGCGCGGCCGTGGGCACGTTCGAGCACGTCGTGGGCTGGGCGAACTTCATGACCAGCCAGTCCTCGGCCTTCGACGTGCTCCACTCGTACCCGCTGACTATGATGTTCCCCGAGGCGTCCACGGCGAGTCCCTGCGCCGCGTCACCGTTGGCCCCGGCACTGCCGTAGGTCACGGTGCGCACCTGCACGAGCTCGGGGTCGAGCTTGAGGACCATCCAGTTCGACCCCTCGTTCACCCACCACCGGTCGATCGCGCCCGCGACGTAGACGTAGCCGCTCTGGTCCACGGCGACCGCGCAAGCCTGCTCCGTGTTGCCCTCGCTGTACTTGCGCGCCCGCAGCGCGTTGAGGTTCCGGTCGAACGACCGGATCATCCAGTTCTGGCCCTCGAGCCGGTCGGGCCGGGTCTCGTAGCCCGCGACGACGAGGTTCCCGTTGCGCGGGTCGATGGCGATCGAGTTCGCGATGTCCTCGCTGTTCACCTGGTCGTTCCAAGTGTTCCGCCAGAGCCACTTCCCCACGAGCGAGTACTTGATGATGAGCCAGTTCTTGTCCTGGCCGTTCACGTACGTGTAGCCCGCGATATAGGCGCTCCCGGAAGGCTCGACGACCACGCACTCGGCAGCGTCGTCCCCGCCCGCGGGGCCCACGTAGGTCGTGGACCAGAGCAGATTGCCGGCCGAATCGAGCCGGACGACCATGGCATCCGTCGTGCCGCCGATCCCGTCGTCGGTGATGTAGCCCGCGGCCAAGACGTCATCGACACCACCGGAAACCACGGCCACGGACGTCGCCTCGTCATCGGCATTGGCGAGCCCGTTGACGGTGAAGCTCCAGTAGACTGTCAGCAGATCGGCGCTGTACTGGCGTAAGAGCCAGTTGGCCCCCTGCCCGGCGACCTGCTCGGACCCGCTCACGAGCACGCGGCCCGTCGAGTCGATCGCGACGTACGTGCAAACGTCGTTCCCGTGGGCGACACCGTCGTAGGAGGTGGTTCCCAACAGGGTCCCCGCGCTGTTGTACCGCCGGATGCGCCAGTTGTTTCCCTGCCCGAGGTCGGTGGTGCGGTCCTCACTCCCGACGACGTATATGTCGCCGGTGGAGGGGTTGATCGCGGTGCCGTACGCGAGATCCGACCCCCCGCCCAACGCCGAATACCTGGCCGCCCAGGTCAGCGACGGCGGGCACTCGGCCGCCCCGGCGACGGTGCCGGCGAGGACCGCGAGAGCCGCGGCAAAGGCATGGACGCGGGCGTTCGGGCGCATGGTGATCCTGAGTCTATCAGCCCGGAGGCGCGGCTGCATATCGTCATTCCCCCGGCCCGCCCCGAGATACGCAACTATGCAACTACGTCCCCTGGAGCCGTCCGCTGGAGTTAGAACGAGGATTTCACGTAGACGGTGACGACGTCGAGCGTGTCCTGCGCGCCGTAGTCGCCGCCGTACAGCGCGGGCACCCCGTAGTCCACGCGGACCTCGGTGCTCGCGCCGATCGGCTGGCGCGCGCTCGCCTTCACCCGCCGGCGCATCTGGGTCTCCCCCCAGACGCCCTCCCAGGCGTCGCGCGACCATTCCCACGTGACGGTCGCGCTCACGACGAGGCTCGTCTCGAACTCGCGCTCGAGCTGGACGCCCAGCTCGTGCACGCGCGCCTCGCCCGATTCACCCGAAGCCAGGTCCTTCGTCCGCGACACCGCCCGCTCTCCCGTCAGGTACGCGACGATGTCGAGGACCAGAGGCTGGCGCAGGGTGAGCACCTCCTCGACTCCGGGGTTCTCCGTCCACGGGTCCTCCGAAGTCTTGGCGGTCACGGACGCCCCGAAGTTCGGCGTCGACTCGTAGTCGTTGGCCAGGCTCCACGACACCTCCTGCCCGGTCGCCATCGGGCTCGTCGCCCCGGTTAGGGGATCGAGGTACCGGTCCCGGGTCTCGTACCGCCAGGCGCTCACCGAGAGCGCGAGGTTCTTCGCCAGCGTGCCCCCCGTGAACGGCACGGCCTCCAGCGCGCGGATGCCCGGCAGCCCCTCGAGCTGGACCGAGCCCGATCCCGAGACGAGCTCCTGGTTGCCGCCCTTCTTCGTGAAGCTGGCGTCGAAGTCGTAGCCCAGCAGGGAATACCCGAAGGACAGCCCGAGCCGCCCCCACGACGGCGAGACGCTCGCGCCCGCGTAATAGCGGTCGTGCGCGGGCACGATCGCCCCGGTCTCGTACCGGTCGCCGCCGGTCACGGCCCCCTCGGCCGCGAGCGCGAGCGACGCGTCCCCGGATGCCAGGCTCCCTTCCGCGTCCACCCCCGCGGTATGGCGCCGCCGCGGGATCCCGGAGACGCCCTCGCCGTACCGGGCCGCGTGCTCGAGGTACGTGCCCCCGACGCGCACCCCGCCCCACGCGTCGCCCCGCATCCTCACCCCCACCAGCGCCTCCGGCCCGAACCCGGTGGGCAGGTGGCTGTTGTACCGCCGGTACTCGAGCCGGCTCGCGGCCAGCACCTGCACCTCCGCCGGCCCGACGCGGCCCTGCGATTCGACCGCCGCGACCTCGTTTCCGAAGTTGTCGGGACTCACGAGCGCGTTGATGGGGTTGTCGAACGCCGTCACTTTGGAGCGGTAGAGGACGCCGGTCCGGAACCCCCCCAGGTCCGCGCGCAGGGACCCTGCGTCGAGCCAGCCCTCGGCCCCGGCGTCCCGGATCCCGCGCAGGGTCGAGCCGTAGTACGTGTTCTCGACGCGCGGCGTGAGCGTGACCTCGAACTCCGGCGCGGGGTGGTACGAAACGCGGAACCGGGCGCTGGCCTTCGCCGCGCTCGCGAGCCGGACCGACCCCACCGCGGCGCCGTCGAAGACGAGCCGCCCGGGCGTGTTCGACGCTACATTCAGGGTCACGGCCGCGAGCCGGTCGAGTACCCCGGGCTCCATGACGCCCCCGTGCCAGAGCTCGCGGTCCGTGAAGTCCCAGACCAGGGCGTTCCACCCGTGCGCAAGCTTCCGCCGGGTGCTCACGTACTCGTTCCCGTCCGTGTCCTCGAGCCGCAAGGCCAGCGTCTCGCCCGTGCCCTCGGAGTAGACCTCGAGGCGGAAGAGCCGGCTCCCCGCGAGCCGACCCTCGAGCCCCGTCAGCGCCAGGTCGAACCCTGACGGCGACGCCGGAAACCGCACGGCCAGCGCCCGGGCCCCGTAGCTCGTGAGCCCGGTCTCGGGTTCGATCGAGACCCCGGCATCCCCCGCCGTCCACGGCAGGCTGTCGTCGAAGCTCTGGACCGGCGAGAAATCCTTGCGGCGGAGGCGCAGGTCCGGCGGCACGTACCCGAGGTGGACGCCGGACGCGGTTACCTCGACCACGGGATTGACCGCGAGGTCGCCAATGACGAGTAGCCCCGTCCGCTCGAGCCGGACGCGGTCCACGACGGCCCCGCCGGTCGCGACCGCGCCCGGGTAGAACCGGATCGTGACCTTGCGGACCTCGTGCCGTCCGCGGAGCCAGCCGTGCGGCTCGTAGTTCGACGCCGCCGACAGCCAGGTCGCGGCCAGGAGATCCACGCGCACATCCCGGTTCCACCCCGCGTGCAGGGCCGGCAGGAACGCCTCATGCCGGATCTCGTCCTCCTCGCCCGTCTCGATCACGACGCTCGCCCGCGCCGCCGGAAGTCCCTCGGGAACCCAGAGGTCGAGGACGACGGCGCCGTACGGAGACCAGTCCATGGACTCCTTGCGCGTGGCCCCGGCCCACGCCGACGGCGTGGCGGCCTTGAACAGGATCCGGAGCGCCCGCGCGCCCTCGGTCGTCTCGTCCCCGGTCACTTGCCGGTCCACGGTCGCGGCGCCATCCCCGGCCCCCCAGTTGATCTCGTGCTCGAACCCCTCCCACAGGTAAGACGATTTCTCCTTCACGGGGGTCGATTCGACCCGGGGGATCGCCGTGGTTGGGGCCGGTTCGACCCGGGTGACCTCCGGCTCGATCGGCAGTTCTTCCTCCATGGTGGTCGCGCCCGCGTCAGCGCGAGCTGATGCCGCGAGCGTCAGGGAGAGAAGGAAGGCGGCCAGCATGGCCCTCAGTATCGCATGAGGGCGAAGCTGGCGCGGCGAAGCGCCCGCCGTCGCGCTTGGGCGTCGGGGAGCGTGGCGACCACGAGCCGCCAGAACGCGGCGCCGTGGCCGCGCACCCGGAGGTGACAGAGCTCGTGGACGACCACGTACTCGGCGAGGTCCGGCGGCGCGAGCGCGAGCCGCCAGTTCAGCGTCACCACGCCGCGCCCCGTGGCGCTGCCCCACTGCGAGGAGAAGTCGCCGACCCGGACCCGGCGGGGCTCCACGCCCAGCGCAGACGCGTGCCGGCCCGCCGCCGGCGCCACCGACTCCAGGAGCTCGACCGCGCAGAACTTCCGGACCGCGCGCCGGATGATCTCCGTTCCTGCGGACGGACCAACCGCGACTTCGAGAACGCCGTCGCGCCGCCGCGTTCGCGGGCGGGACCGGCCCGGCTCCCGCCGCACCTCGAGCCGCAGGGTCTCCCCGAGGATGGGCAGGGCCTCGCCGCCAATCCAGCCCACGGGCGGGTGCTCAACCGCATGGGCGGCGAAGCGCCGCCTCGTCTTCCCGATCCAATCCGCGTTTCCCTCGACGAACTCCCGCACGGCGGAAGCCGGAACCGCCCGGCCCGCCGCCACGATCACGGCACCGTCGGGCCGAACACGCAACGTGAGCCGGTTCCGCGAGCGGTGCGGCACCAGGGAGTACGGAATCACTTTGGTCACGTCCCGTCCCGGATTCCCCACCAGATGCCGGCGCGCCAGGCGAGTAGGGTCGCCGCAACCGCCACCGCTGCGTATAGGAGCGCCCACCAGCGGTGGAGCGCCGGCCACGGCGCCGGCGCGGCCCAGCCCGCCAGCCGCCGGTGGAGGATGGCACACAGCCCGAACGCCATGGCGAAGTGGATGAGGTGGTGGGAGGCATGGATCGTCGGGAGCCGGGCCACCGCGATGCCAAGTAAGAACGCGGACAGCCCCGCGAGCGCCGACCCCGGCCCGCGCACCCTGAAGAGGAACGACTGCGCCAGGAGCTGGGCCGCGATGCAAGGGAAGATCCAGTGGTGGCTCCAGGGAAAGACCCCGGCGATGATCGCCTGCATCCACGCAAGAGCGGCCGCGAGGTTCGCGGCCACGACCATCCCGGGCAGGAACCGCGTCAAGCCAGCCACCGCTCCAGCCAGGCCCAGGCCCGCCGGCCGTCCCACCGGTGCCCGCCGCCGTGCACGTGGGCTGCCAGCCGGTCCCCCGCCCCCGCGGCGCGCCAGATCCACTTCGCGCGGCCGAGCGCCCGAAGCATGTCCGGCGCGTGGAACGTGGTCTCGCGCCGCCCGATCTCGCACAGCACCGGCTTCGGCGCCGCGAGCCCGAGGATCTCGGCCACATCCCCGTGCCGCAGGAGCCCGGGCACGTACTGGGCGCCGCAGGTGTTCCCCTTCCCCCGCCGCCCGAGCGCGTCCACGCGCACGGTCGAGATGTACCCGCTCACCACCCCCGCCTTCAGCCTCGGATCGTTCGCCAGCAGGTGCGTGGTCATGGTCCCACCGTACGACAGTCCGATCACGCCGATCCTCCGCTGATCCACGCAATGGTGCTGCGCGAGGACGTCCACGGCCCGCATCCCGTCCCAGACGTTCTGGGCGATCAGCGTGACCCCGAAGTACTGGAGCGCGTGCGAGCTTATGTCGCAGGGATCCCGCCACCGGCGGATCCACCATTGGGGCGGCCGCCGCTCGCCGAACGGGATCCAGTCCGGGGCGATCACGACGTACCCGTGGAGAACGGCCTGCCGGGCGTAGTCACGGTACACCCGGGTCGCCTGCGCTCCCCGCTCGCCGGTCCCCTCCCCGCAGATGTCGACCTTGCCGTTGCCGTGGCCGTGGCAGGCCAGGATCGCGGGCCGCCGCTCGCCCGCCTTCAGCCCGTCGGGCACGAGCAGGAACGCGGGGACGGTGACCCCGGGGGCGGAGTCGTACACGAGCTTCGTGAGCGTATACCCGTCCCGCCGCTTCCGCGCCAGAACCCGCACGCGGAGAGGCACCCGCGCCGGCCAGGGCCCCAGCATCCTGCGGTAGTGGGCGGCGAACGAGCGCCGCCACCGCGCCCAGTCCCGCCGCGTGCGCCCCGCGAACGTGCAGTCCGGCTTCACCGTCCGGCACCAGATCTGGACGGAGTCGTACACGGTGGCGATTCTCATATGCCGATCATACCTGCCGGGGAGGGAAACGGGGAGAGACGGGTACTAGCGGGGGGCGGAAGGGGAGATCACGAGCACGTCCTGGTTGAACGTGTCGGGCGGTGGAGGCGGCAGCGAGCCGCCGGACTGGGCCGCCACCATCGGCGCGCCGCTGGCCAGCGATGGCAGCTCGGGCATCGGCTCGTCCGACCCCATGTCCGCCGACGCCACCACGATCGGGGCGGCCGGCGTCTCGGCCTCCGTCTTCGCCGGCCCGGCCAGCGCCGCGCGGGTGGCCGCGCGCGCCGTCGCCGCGGCCAGCTCGCCGCCGCCCACCGTCACCGCGCTCTGGCCCGCCGCCAGCGTCGTCGTCCGCGTGCCCGTATCCACGATCACGGGCGCGCGCGACGCCGGACCCGCCGTCACCGTCGTGCGCACCTCGGCCGGGCCTCCGGCCGTCGCCGGCGCGATCTGGACCTGGTAGCTGAACTGCGCGCCCGCCCCAGCCTCGACCGCTTCCTTCGGCGCCGCGAACACGGCCGCGCCGCCCGAGACGATGATCTTGCCGCCCGGCGGCACCTCGTCGCCTGGCCACGCGCGCACGGTCTTGCCGCCCGTCACGACCGTCACCTGGCCCGCCGAGCTCACGACCTCGAGGTTCGTGCGCGGCACCGACGCCCGCGGGCTCTGCATCGCGCCCGTCGCCGAGTCCACGGCGATGGCGAAACCCTCGGCGACCGGGCGGCCCGCCGCCCCGCGCGCCATGGCCCCCACCATGTTCACGACCTCCGCGACGTCCCAGCTCGAGATGCCGCCCATCATGACGACGCCGTCGTCGACGCGCACGTTCACGGGCCCGTCCGCCTTCGGGAAGCTGACCTCGAAGTCCGTGCCCTTCACAGCCGCGACCGCGGTCCCCGCCGCGATCACGAAGTCGAACTGGCCCGAGGCCACCCCGTTGCGCCGGAGCATCGCGCGCGCCCGCCCGAGCAGGAGCTGGAGGACCGTGACGGTCTTCCCCGCCTTCGGGGCCCGGAGCTGGGCGAGCCAGAGCTCGCTGTTGGGCGAGATCCGGACCAGATCGGTGACCCCGAACCGGATGAAGCACCGGCCGGTCGGCCCCGTGCGCACGACCGCTCCCTCGCCGAGCTTGAGGCCGACGGTGGCCTTCTGCGCGGGAATGCCGGGACGCAAGCGGACACGGACGTCGCCAACCGCGGTCTCGATCGTCCCCAGTCCGGGGCTGGCGCCGACGGCCGCCGTCACCGGGGCAGCGGGCTTGACCGTGACGACGGGAGCTGCCGCCGCGGGCTCCGGCGCGGGCTTGGCCGGAGCGACCGGCTTGGTGGGAGGGGCGGAAGCGGCAGCCCGCTCGGCCGCCGAGGGAGGTCCCCCGCCGACGGGCGTGGCGACGACCTCGGGCATGTCGGAAGCTGCCGCCGGAGCAGTCGCGACGGCCGGTGCTGTGTCGGTGGCGACGGCGGGTGCCGCACCGCCAGCCGCAGCCGACGCACCGGCGGCGGCGGCCGCGGTTGCGGCTCCTGCCGCGACTGCGGGGGTCGCTGCGACCGCGGGCCGCGTCGCCGCCGTTGCGACAGCCGCCCCGCCCGCGACGTCCACCAGTGGCGTCGCCGGCGCCGGCCGCCCGGGTTCGAGCTTGCCCGTCGAGACGGAGGCCGCTACCTGGGTCCCGGCCTCTAGGGGCGTGGTCTTCGCGGAAGCGACCTTGTATACCGCGAGGTCCTCGTCCGCGCTGATCACGCCGACTCCAACCGCGCCCGCGGTGCACCGGACCTCGACCGTCCCCCCGGTCGCCCCCGCCGGCGGCGCGAGCATCTCGAAGGTCGCCTCCTGGGCCGTGCCGATCGTGCTCCCGGCCACGACCGCGAAGGTCGGCGCGGACCCGGCCACCGTGGCGCGCATCCCTCCCGACACGAGCGCGATGAGCGTCTGGGTGCGCCCGGCCTTCGCCCCCTTGACCTGGGCGAGCCAGATCTGGCTGCCCCCGGCGATCTGCACGCGGTCGGAGGAACCGAACCGGACGGTCACGCGGCCGCTCTTGGCCGTCGTCACCATCGCGCCCTCGGGCAGGTCCATCCCCACCGTCGCCGGCGCCTTCTTCGCGCCGGGGCGGCGCTCGACCGCGACCATCCCGGACGCGGATTCGATAACGGCCACGGCCTTGATCCCCACCGCCGGGGCGGCGCATGCCGACCCGGCGAGGGTCGCGACGATTCCGATCGTCGCGACCCCCATGACCCCAAGGCACAGCATGGCTTCGCGGAGCATCTTCATGGATTTCCTATCCTAGCACCAAACGGCAGACCGGGGGGCCGCTGGGCCCCCCGGTCACAATACGCTTGCCCAGCCTTCTCTGTTAGGGCTGGCTCGGCGAAATGGGATTCTCCTCGCCCTGCCCCGGCGGCGTCACGGTCTGCGTGTCCTGCGTATTCGTCGTAGGCGGCGGCGTCACGTCGCTCGTGGGCGGGAGGGCCGGCAGTTCCGGCAGGACCTCGTCCGCCGCGTATGCCGACTCGCCCATCCCGGCGGGCTCTTCCACCACGGCCGGCTTGGCGGCCGGCGCAGTTGCGGGCTTCCCGGCAATTGGGGCGGCCGGAGGATTCAGCACCGCGGCCGCCTGCGCCGCGGTCATCGGGGTCATCGCTCCCGCCCCGTTCACGACGGCGGCGGAGCCGGCGCCCAGAGTCGCAGTGCGGCCGCCCGCGTCCACGACGGCCGAGCCGGCGGTCACGGTCACGACGGAGGTCACCACCGGGCCCACCCCCTTGACCTCCTGGGTCTTCGCCTCGTAGGCGAATGACGTCCCATCCGCCGCTTGCACGGCCGTCTTCGTCCCCGCGAGAACGGCCGAGCCGCCCGTCACGGTGACCTTCGCGCCCGCGGGCACCTCGTCGCCGGGCTGGACCTCGACGGTCCGGCCCGCCACGACCGCCGTCACCCGGCCCGTCCCCCCGACAACCTCGAGGGTCGTGCGGGGCGGCACGCGCCGCGCCAGCTCGATCTTGCCCGTCACCGCGCTGGCCGAGACCGAGTATCCCGCCTTGAGGACCCGGGTCGCCGCCGTCCCGACGCTGAACGTCGCGAGGTCGTCGTCGGCCTTGACCGTACCGACCCCCACCCCGCCGTCGTCGCACCGGACCTCGACCTTGCCCGCGATGGCCCCCGGGGCCGGCGCCAGCATGTCGAACATCGTACCCTTGACCGCGCAGACCGTGCTCCCGGCCACGATCCCGAAGTTCTGGACCTTCTCGGCGCCCGTCCGGTTCAGCATCGCGCGCATCGTCCCCGTTACGAGCTGGAGGAGCGTGGACGTCCGCGTGGGCTTCCAGCCCCGGAGCTGGGCGATCCAGATCTGGCTGTCTTCCTTGAGCCGGACGAGGTCCGTGGTGCCAAACCGGATGAACACCCGGCCGTTCCGCCCCGTGGTCACCATCGCACCCTCGGGCAGACCCATCCCCACCGTGGCCAGGACCTTCTTGGCGCCGGGCCGCGCCTCGACCGTGACCGTTCCGACAACGGTCTCGACCACGGCGGGGCCGCGAACGGACGCCGCAGGCTTTGCGGCGGGGGCCGCCGGACGAACCGCCGGTGCAGCGGGTCTGGCAGCCGGTCGCGCGGCGGGACGGGCGGGCGCAGCAGCCGGGGCCGGCGTTGCGGCAACCGGTGCTGCCGGCGCGGCGGACGATGCTGAGGCATGGACGGTGACGGCGAGGCAGATGAGAATGCGGGTCGCGAGGTTCATGGTAGCTTTCATGTTACCACTTGAAACAGGACCGGGGGGCCCGACATGGCCCCCCGGTCACAATCGCTTTGCCGGCCTTCAGCTAAGGAGTCGGCTGGCTCGGCGACACCGGGTTCTCGTCCCCCGTGCCCGGGGGCGTCACCGTCTCGGTGTCCTGCGTATTCGTCGTAGGCGGCGGCGTCACGTCGCTCAAGGGCGGAAGGGCCGGCAATTCCGGCAGGACCTCGCCCGGCGCGTACGCCGGTTCGGCGGGCGCCTCCGGCTCCGTCGCCTTCGGGGCGGTGGCCGGGGCCGCCGGTGCGGCGGGAGCCGCCGGCGCGTTCAGCACCGCGTTCGCTTGGGCCGCCGGCATCTGGGCCAGGAGCCCGCTCGAGCTCACGACGGCCGCCGAGCCCGCTCCGACGGTCTCCGTGCGTCCGCCCGAATCCACGACGGCCGAACCGGCCGTGACGGACACGACGGTGGTCACCGCGGGCGCCGCGCCCTTCACGTCCTCGGTCTTGGCGTCGTACGAGAACGACGTTCCCTCGCCCGCCTGCAGGGCCGTCTTCGTCCCCGCGAGGACGGCCGAGCCGCCCGTCACGGTGACCTTCGCCCCCGCCGGCACCTCGTCGCCGGGCTGGACCTCGACGGTCTTCCCCCCCACGACGGCCGTGACCCGGCCCGTCCCGCCGACGACCTCGAGGCTCGTCCGCGGCGGCGCCCGGCGCGCCAGCTCGATCTTGCCCGTCACCGCGCTGGCCGAGACCATGTACCCGGCCCGCAGGACGCGCGTCTGCGAAGTCCCGATGTTGAAAACCCCGAGGTCCGTGCCGGCCGCGAGCGTGCCGACCCCGACGCCGCCGTCATCGCACCGGACCTCGACCTTGCCCGCGATCGACCCCGGCGCAGGCGCGACCATGTCGAACATCGTGCCCTTGACCGCGCAGACCGTGCTCCCGGCCACGACGCCGAAGTTCTGGACCTTCTCGGCCCCGGTGCGCCGGAGCATCGCGCGCATGGTGCCCGTCACGAGCTGGAGCAGGGTGTTCGTGCGCGTGGACTTGGAGCCCTTGAGCTGGGCGATCAGGATCTGGCTGTCGCCCTTGAGCCGGACGAGGTCCGTGGTCCCGAACCGGATGAACACCCGGCCGTTCCGCCCCGTGGTCACCATCGCCCCCTCGGGCAGGTCCATCCCCGCCGTGGCTTGGACGGCCTTGGTGGCCGGCTGGAACTCGACCCGGACGACCCCGACGACGGTCTCGATCCGGGCTCCGCCCGGCGCGGTCGCGACAGCACCCGCCGCTGCGGCGGGAACAGTGCCCGCGGCGACAGCCGCGGGAGCGGGTGCCGGCTTCGCGGCAACCGCCGCGGGCCTTGCGGCAACTGCGGCCTTAGCCGGCGCGGGCTTCGGCGCCGGAGCGGTCGAGACGGCGGGTGCTGACCCGGTTGGGGCCTTCGCCGGCGCGGGAACCGCCGCAGGCGCGGCGGACGGCGTCGCGGACGCTGCGGCCGCGGATGATGCCGCGTTCGCGGTAACTGCCAGGCACAGGGCCAAAGGAAGCAGGATGTGTTTCATGGTTTTCCTAGTGTACCACACGCACCCACGGCCGCCGGGCGCGGCGCCAGGGCCGCAGCGCTGCGGCCACCGCAAGGAATTGCGCGCCATCCTTCTCGCGCCCCGTCCACCACAGCGCGGTGCCCGCGACCTCGGCCAGCCCCGCGTGGTCGGGCGTCCCCTTGAGTCCCCGCGCCGCGGCCGCCAGCGCCTGCCGGGCGAAGAGCCGCCGCGCCACGATGTTCTCGTCGCCGAGCCACAGGAGCGCGACGCCGAGCTCGCGCTCGTACCCCGGATGGCCGGGCGCGTACCCGAGGGCGCGCTCGTACAGCGCCGCCCGCGCCGCCAGATCCCCGTCCACGGCCCGGTGCGCGCACCACCAGCCGCCGAGCATGCGAGCCGTGCTCCAGGTCCCCCACAGCGCGAGCGCGACGAGCGCCGCCCGCCCGGGCCAGCCGGTCCGTTCCTGGGACGCCTCCTCCCGCCGCCGCATATCCCCGCGCGGCCGGGGCCGGAAGATGAGCCCCGCCGTGAGCAGGAAGACGGCCGCGTTCGCCGGACTCGCGAGGTTCAGTTCCGCCGACGCATGGGCCAGGAACGTGATCATCGCCGCGAGGGCCCCCCCGAGCAGGGGCCGGATCCCGGGCTCGTCCCACGCCCACCACGCCCGGATCTGCGAGACGATCTGGAGCAGGAGCCCGAGACCGAGGATGGCGCCCGCGACCGCGCCCCCACCCACGAGCAACTCGAGCCACTCGGCGTGGGCGTGGTCCACGGGCGCGGGTATGTCCGTCGCGTACGCCGCCTGGAAGGGCGCGAACGCGTACTCGAACGCCCCCAGCCCGTACCCCCAGACCGGCCTCAGCTTGACCATGGGCCACGCGGCCTCCCAGATCCGGACCCGCATGGCGAACGACCCCCGGAACGCCCCCGAGTTCTCCTTCATGTCCGCCAACCGCGGGAACGCGACGGCCAGGGCAACGTAGGTGGCGACGCAGATGAGCAGGGTCACGAACCACCGGTTCCGGGTGCGGCGGGGCGCGAACCCGAACGCCCCCACCACGCCCGTCCCCACCCCGGCAATGGCGAGCGAGTGGATGGCCCCGCGCGACTCGCAGAGCCAGATCGCGAATCCCTGGAGAGCCAACAGGCAGAGCAGGAAGACCTGCGTTGTCCAGAGAGTCGCGAGCGCCCCGACCCGCCGGGAGCCCCGGTACCCGGCCGCCCGCGCCCAGATCAGCCCCGCCCCCACCGCGAAGGTCATGACCAGGAGCCCGCCGGCGTGGTTCTTGTAGTAATACGGGCCGAAGGGCATGAACCCGTCCGGAATCGGCCGGATCCCGTAGAAAGTCTCGGCGCCGCTCCCCATCTGCACGATCCCGATGACCGAGATGATCGTCCCCATGGCGAAGAGCGCCCACGCGGCGATCGAAGCGCGCCGCCTCGACTGGGCGACCGCCGCGGCGGTCCAGATCAGGCACGCATACGCGGCCCAGAGCCGGCCGGCTTCCGTCGTCGCCCAGCGCGAACTCGTGACCGGCCCCGTGACGGCCGTGATCGCGTGCGCCGGGTGACGCGCCTGCACCGCGGCGAGCACCGCGAGGCCCAGCATCCCCCACGTCAGCGGCGGCACCTCGCTCCAGCGAAACGGCCGGGTGAACGCCAGCACGGCCGCGAGGGAAAAAAGCGACATCTCGAGGAGTCCGGAGGACCACGGCTCCACGCATCCGAACAGGAACGGCCCGAGGCAGACGGTGGCGAGCAGCCAGATGCTCACTTCAGTCAGTGTAACAGCCGGACGTCACCTGCGACGGCCGACGGCTCAGGAGTTCGACGATCCCCCGACGGGCGGCGCCGGCGGCGTCTTCGCGGCCGACTTCGCCATCGCCTCCAGCCGCTCCTCGTTCGACGCCGCGTAGTAGCGGCGGTAGTACGCGCTGTACCCGTACGGGCCGAACGACTCGTACTGCGCCTTGTTCAGCACGATGCCCAGCACGTGGGCGAAGGATTCGCGCAGGCGGTGCACCGACCGCTGGATGAGGTAGACGCGGGACTGGCCGGCGCCCACGACGAGGATCACGCCGTGCGTGTGACGGCCCCACACGAGGGCGTCGGCGATCGGGAACAGCGGCGAGCTGTCCACGATCACGCGGTCGTAGCGCTTGGTCGCCCACTCCAAGAGGGTCACGATCTTCTCGTCGTGCAGCAGCTCGGCCGCGTTATCGGGCACCGGCCCGCACGGCAGCAGCGTCAGGTTCGGAACGCTGGAGTCGATCCGGGCGGGATCCCCCGCTCCGTTCGACAGGTAGGTCGAGAGCCCCGTCTCGACCTTGACCTCGAATACGCGGTGCACGGCCGGCCGCCGCAGATCGCCGTCGACCAGGAGCACGCGCTCCCCCGCCGCCGCGAACGCCCGGGCGAGGTTCGACGCCACGAACGTCTTCCCCTCGTCCTCGATCGAGCTGGTCACGAGCAGGACCTTGGGGCCGGTAACCTGCGCCAGCCGGAAGTTCACGGCCACCCGCAGGTTCCGGTACGCCTCCAGCGTCACCGACCGGCCGTCGCGCCAGATGGAGTCGTACGCCGCGGTCTCCGACCACTCCAGCCGCCCGATGAGGTGGATAAGCCCCAGGCACGGCACGTGGATCATGCCTTCGACGTCCTCGGCCGTCCGCACCGTCAGGTCCCACCGGTCCACGATCAGACCCACCCCGACCCCGGCCGCCAGCCCGAGCAGGACCGCCAGGGCCATGATCCGGAACCGCCGGGGCCGCGTGGGCCAGTCCGGCGCGCGCGCCTCGTCCACGATCCGGACGTTGCTCCCCTTGAACTCGCCGCCGAGCTGGATCTTGAGGCTCTCGACGATGTGGTCCACCTCGCGCTCGATCTGGCCGTTGACCGCGGTCATCCGGGCCTTGAGCTGCTGCATCCGCGGGTGCTCGGGCCGGTACCGGCTCGAGAGCTCCGCCCACTCCCCCTGCAGGGACGCGAGCTGGCCCTTCAGCGTCTGGATCAGCGGCGAACCGACGACGGCGGGCAGGGACTCCTTCACCGACTGCGGGACCTTCCCGTCCAGCGACTTCAGCAGGGCCTTCGACAGGAAGAGCTTGTTCTCGAGGTTCTGTTCGATGAACTTGCGCGCCCCCGAATTCGCGATATCCGCCGCGAGCTTGGGGTCGCGCGACACCCCGACGATGCTCACGAGCCTGGTTCGCCGCACGGGCTCGATCCGGATATGGGCCTTCTGGAGGCTCCCGACCGCGTCGCCGCCCTGGAACTCGCGGTACAACCCGAGCTTGAGGTCGTCGAAGACGGCCTGAGCGAGGCTCCGGCTCTGGAGGATCGCGTACTGGGTCTGGTAGTAGTCGTCCTGGGTCGAGTCCATCGAAACCCCGTCACGCTCCAGTGCGTTCGACCCGACCTTCTCGATCAGGACCAGCGCCTTGGATTCATACTCGGCCCGCATCGACAGGACGGCGATCGCGGTCACGATGACGATCAGGGACGCGACGGCGCCGATGATCTGGCGCCTCCGGCGGATCACGCGCCAGAGGTGCCAGAGATCGATGCTCAGTTCAGGGGCCGTATCCGGCGCCTGCGGCGGGGGTATCGTCTGCGGACTCACGTGCTTCCCTGTCCATTCATGCTATCACCCGGGACCTAGTTTCGGTGGCGCTTGAGCAGGGCGCCCAGGTGCGCGGCATGCTCGGCCTCGTGTTTCCCCAGGAACAGCTCGCGGTACTTCGTTCCCTCCATCGCCGCATCCTTCACAAACACGCGCCTTACGGTCCTCAACAGGATCGTCAGGTCCAGATCCAGCGACGCGTGCACGAGGTAGTAGAGGTCGTACCGGAACTTCTCCAGCGAGTCCCCGGGGTCGCGCGTGGCGCGAAAGTTCAATTGCGCCCACCCCGTGATCCCCGGCCGCACCAGGTGGCGCACCTGGTAGTGCGGAATCACGCGCTCGAGCGCCTCGACTTCCCGGGTCCACTCCGGGCGCGGGCCCACCATCGACATCTCCCCCACCAGCACGTTCCAGAGCTGGGGCAGTTCGTCGATCCGGCACCGCCGGAGGGCCGCCCCCACCGGCGTCACGAGCTTCTCCCCCGTTTCCCCGTCCGCCGGAAACGCCGCCCGGTTCTCCGCCCCAGGGGCCATCGTCCGGAACTTCCACACCATGAACTCCGCGCCCAGGTGCCCGATCCGCCTCTGGCCGAAGAGGACCGGAGGGCCGTCGAAGAACCGGATCAGGACCGCGGCCGCCGCCATGACCGGCAGCGTCGCGACGAAGAGGACGCCCGCCGCCGCGAGGTCCAGCCACCGCTTCACCCCGAGGTACCAGCCCCGCTGGCGCTCAAGAACGGAACTCAGGAGCCACGCGGCGCTCACGGCGTGCTCGACCATGACCTTGCCCATCAGGGTCTCGTAGAAGTCGCGGAGGGCCATTACCCGCACCCGCCGCGCCACCAGCTCGCCCATCGTCTCCCTCACTTCGTCCCAGTGGTCATCCAGCCACCCCACGTCCGCGACCACCAGGTCCACCTCCCCGATCCGCAACGGTACCGGCACGTACCCGAGCTGGGGATGCCGGTGCAGGTCCTCGCGAACCTCACGGATGTACGGCGTCTCCCCGAGGAACGCGACCCGCTCGCGGAACTGGGTCATCCGGAAGAAGGTCATGATCGTCCGGCGCCACAGGAAGATCCCCAGGTGCCCGAAGACCACGGTGAGCACGAGGTGCGTCTTGGGCGTGGCCCCGACGACCCGGTAGGGGTAGAAGAAGTAGAAGAAGACGATTCCGGTCAGGATGTTCACCGCCGCCGCCGTCAGCACCGCCCGGATCTTGAACGGCAGGCCCCGCAGCCGCCGCAGGTCGTATAGCCCGACCGCGTACGCCACGAAGACCCAGAGCGCGAACAGGATGTTGAACGCGCTGAAGTGCTGGGCGTAGTACGGGAGGTCCGCGGGACGGAGGTGCCGCACGGACAGGGCAAGCCATAACCCGGCGTTGAGGATCGCCAGGTCGCCCGCCACGAGGAGATAGTTCCGCCAGTGCCTCGGCATCATGGGATTTCAATAAGTATAGCTCGCCCCCACTGCACGTCCCACCACCGTGGCGGGCGCTATTTCCTCTTCAGCCCCTTCAATGCACCCCCGGCTCCGCCGACGGCCGCCGACGACGTGCCCTTCTTCTTGAGGTCTTCGATGACCTTGTCCACCTGGGCTTGCGCGGAGCTCAGCGACGACGCCTTCACGCCCAGTTTCCCCAGCGCCTTACCCGACTTCCCCGTGATCGCCGACGCGATCTTGTCCCGCTCCCCGTCCACCAGCCCGTTCACGCGCGCCTGCGCGGCCGCACGGGCAGCCGCCGTCTCCCGCTGCGCCACCGCCCCCACCGCGGACTTGAACGCGCTATCCATGCTCGACTTCACCTTGAACGACGGACTCGTCAGCTTGCCGCCGAGGACGATCGTGACCTGCAGGCGCTTGAGCCCCGTCAACGTGTCGTGCAGAACCGCCATCATCTTCTGCTTGACCTGCTCCGGGCTCATGTCGTTCGCGAGCCTGACCGGCTGGGCGTTGAAGTCGACCGTCCCCGCTACCGCCTCACCCCGCGTCGAAAGATCGACCTTGAGCGTGCCCTTCCCGTCCTTGATCGAGACCGGCCCGCCGAGGTCTCCGAGCTGGGTGCCCGCCAGATCCATGCCCGAATAGCGGAAGCTTACGGTCTCGCGCGCCGTATCCTGGGTGTAATCCAGGACGGCCTTGAGATGGAGGCTCCGCGAGCCCTTGCCCCCGTCGATCACGAGCATGATCGGCTTCCCCACGAGCTTGGGGTCGCTCGTAACATCCGTGAGCGCCCCCTTGTACTCGATCGGGTTTTCGCCGGCCGTCACTCCGCTGATCCTGGCCTTCTTGAGCCAGAACGCCGGCCACTTGTAGTGGAACTTGAACTCGATGTTCCGCCCGTCCCGCACGGGAGGCGGCGCCTTCTTGGCCGGCATCATCGCCCGGATCTTGCGGAACCAGTACAGCCCGGACTCGATCCGCCCGAACCAAGTCTCGCCGATCACGGCTCGCGTGATCCCCTCCGTGGACAGGGAGCTGATCCCGAACCTGGCCAGCTCCGCATCCACGTCCTTCTTCTTCTGCTCGTTGATCCGGGCGACCGTGCCCTTCGCCGCCGCGGTTTCGGCCGTGATCGACGTCTTGGCCGCATTCACCGTGGCCGTGAGCTGCCTGAGCTCGCCCTGGAGCTTCTGGGCCTCCTTCGCGTCCTCCGCCGCTTTCTTGGCTCCCGCCGCGCCCGAGTAGCTGGTGGCCTTGACCCGGTCGAGGAAGGCCTTGGCCTCGGCCACCTTCCCGTCGACGTTGATCCCGTCCGCGGTCCGCTCCCACTGGTCCGCGGCCGCCGTCACCCGGGCCTGCTCGCCCATGGCCATCTTGTAGGACTCCAGGTCCTCGGCCCTGATCTTCTTGGGGTCGAACTGGGCCTTGAGGTCGGCCGTGGGCAATCCCGGCTTCTTCGCCGTCGCAACGGCAGTCGGACCATCGCCCTTCGGTGGCACTGACTCTGCCGTCTTGACCGCGATGGCGCCGCTGGACTTCCGCGCCGTCCCGGTACGGACTCCCAGGATCTCGCCATCTTCGATGATGACCTTCATCCAGGTCAGCGGCTTCACCGCGAGCTGGAAACTCATGGTCTCGACCTCGAGCGCGTTCGTCATCGGAGCGGCCTTGTCGGTCACCTGGAGGCCCCGCAGGGTCACCGACGCGTGCCGCCACGAGATGTCCACCCCGGCGAGGTCCACGCGGGCACCGTTCATGGTCGTGCCGGCCTTCTCGATCGCCCACTCGACGGTCCAGTCCAGGAAGAAGACGGCAAAGACCACCACCAGCCCGAGGGTAACCAGTCCGGGTACGACCGCCTTCCAGCGAATCATGCTTGGGTCCCAGTCATCCCGCGAACCTCTGGTACGTGAGGAAGAGCCGGGAGCCCATGATCAGGTGCACGATCTTCCACTTCATGATCACGGCCATGACCTTCACCCGGTACTGGACGACGGCCCACTTGAGGATGAAGTAGACGGGCAGGGCGAGGAGGACCGACAGCACGAGGCTCCCGAGCGTGAGCGTGTTATTGAACTTCGTCCACGGAATGACCGGCGTGTTGTACATCCCCGTCCACGTGGCCTTCAGTCCCGGGAGGGTCAGGAGCCAGTACCCGATCTTGTTCGAGAGGGGGTCCAGCAGGTACCCGACCCCCGAGAAGACGCCCCACGCCAGCATGCCCGACGTGAAGTTCACGCGCAGGACGATGAGCAGGCCCAGCACGATGAGGTTGTGCAGGCTCGTAAAGGGGGTCATGCCGATGATGAACCCCAGCGCCATACCCCCCGCGATCGCCTTTGGCGTCGCGTCCCTATTCAGGATTCCCAGGAACTTGATGAGAAACTTCAGCGCCAGCATCCGTTCGTTATCTTATGCCTCTTCCGCCCCTTCTTCAACCATCCGCCCGGTCCGCGAGGAGCCGGACCGGCCTCTTCGACTCGACGCCTCAGGACTGGCCAGACAGGAGTCTGGCCAGGAGCTCGGAGAGATCCACGCGGGCCATGACGGTTACCTCATCGGCCGCGGCGTACGGGATGAAGAGACGCCCGGCATGGAGGAGGGCCCCGCAGGTGTAGACGACGTTGGGGACGTAGCCGTCCCGGAGGGACTCGGGGGGCACCAGCAGGGGCTCGCGCAGGCGGCCGCGGATCTTCCGGGGGTCCTCGAGGTCCAGCAGCATCGCGCCGATGGAGTACTGGCGCAGGGGCCCGACGCCGTGCGTGAGGAGCAGCCAGCCCTCGGGGGTCTCGATCGGGGAACCGCAGTTGCCGATGAGCCGGTACTCCCAGGGATGAGCCGGCTGGGCCAGCGGCTCGGCCGTCTCCCAGAAGGTCACGCGGTCGGACCGCATGAGGAACAGGTTCTGGCCGTCGATGCGGGAGCACATGACGTATTCGCCGCGGATCCGGCGGGGGAAGAGGGCGAGCCCCTTGTTGACCGCGCAGTCCCCGTTCAACGTGGACACCTTGACGGTCCGGAAGTCGTCCGTCTGCATCAGCATCGGGAGGATGCGCCGGCCGTCGAACGCCGTGTAGGTGCCGTAGTAGGTGCCGGTCCCGTCCGGCTCGGTGAACCGGACCAGCCGCAGGTCCTCGACGCCCCGCGCCTCGTACGGACTCTGCGGGAACATGACGAGGTCGCTGATGCGCCCCCCCGCCGGCCGGCTCAGGGTGTAGTTCGCGTCCGCCAGCGCGAGCACGCCGGCCAGGGCGCGCTCCGAGGGCGGGTCCGGCGCCCGGCGGGCGGCCTCCAGCGCGGCCACCAGCTCCCGGTAAGTGAACCACTCCCCCAGGCCGGCGAGGACGCGATCCGCTTCCGCCGGATCCGCGCCGTGGGCGCCGACCGTGCGGCGGAAGAACTCGCGCAGGTACCGCCGGTCGGGAACGATCCGGGCGCGCACGGCGCGGAGCGGCGCATCGTCCAGCATGACTCCACCGTCGGCCCCGATGGTCCCCTCCCGAAAGACCGTCGAGGACAGGTGGCCCTCGCCGACCGCCCGGAGGCTCATGACGAACCGCCGCGCCCCCGGGGGCGCGCCCGACGGGTCGGGATGCGGCACGATGGAGGGGTTGAACAGCGCCGCCGCCTCGAGCGTGTATTCCATCGTGAAATAGGCGCCCAGCAGGGCCCGATGGGGGTCCGCGTGCGTGGCCGGCGCCGCCAGCCGCCGGCAGGCGGCGAGGTAGAACTCCTCGAGCCGCTCCCCGAAGTCCGCGTGGCGCGGGTCGAAGACGCGGCGGACCTCGTCCAGCTCGCGCGTGGCGTCCGCCCCCGAAAGCGCCTCCACGCGCCGGAACACCGAACGCAGGGCGTCCGGCTGGTCCGGCACCGCCGGCAGGGCGAGGACCCGATGGTCGCTGCCCGTGATCTCGATATCGAGCCGGACGAGGGAGGTGGCGGCGTCGGGGCGTTCCATGGCGTTCCCCGGTTCAGCGCGCCGGCGTGGCGCCCGCCGCGGCGGCGGCGAGGGCGCCGGCAGCCGCCACTTCTTCGCGCAGCAGGTCGTGCACGGTGATGAGCGAGGTCAGCCACGCGAGCGTGGACTCGGCTCCCTCGTTGAGATTGGGGCCCGTCGACTGGAGCCCGTCGCGACAGCCGCCCGTCTCGAAGTCATATACGACGGATTCCGTGTCGTTGTTGCCGAGGAACCACCACAGGAACCGCCGGGCCCGGTCGCGCCAGACCGGGTCCCGCGTCGCACGCCACGCCTCCGCGCACGCCTCCACCAGCGCCATCGCGTCCACGGGCTGCTGGTCGAACCGCGCCCACTCCTGTCCCTCCACCATCCAGCCCCGGTTACCGATCAGGCTCACCTTGCCGGTCGGGTCCAATTGGAGCCCGACGAGCCAGTCGAGCGACGCGAGGCCCTGGGCGAGCATGGCGGGATCGGGCATCCACTGTCCCGCCAGGATGAGCGCGTGCGGGATCTTGGCATTGTCGTAAGTGACGGTCGTCTCGCACCACGGCCAGGCCGGGGTCGCCCGGGACTTGAAGAGTCCCGCAAGCTTCCCCGCCAGCTCCGCGCGCGCGCGCCGGACGAAGGTGTCCCCGGAGAAACGCCGCAGGTAGGCGTGAATCCCCACGAGCGTGAACGCCCAGGCCCGCGGCGAAGTGAAGGTCCCGACGGGCGGGAGCGCGGCGCAGAACAGGCGTCCCGCCAGCGCCCGGGTGGCGTCCTCGTGCGCCAGCGCCGCCGTCAGGCCCAGCGCCCACAGCGCCCGCCCCTGGACGTCGTCCTCGAAGGCCTCGCCGGCATCCCACCGCCGGTCGTACGCCAGGACGTTGCGGAACCGGCGCGTCTTCTCGTCGTACGCATGGCGGAGGTAGGAGAGGTAGATGCGCGACAGCGGCAGGATCGCGTCGTCCCCCGCGAGGTCGTGGTGCAGCATGGCCGCCACGAGCGCCCGGGCGTTGTCGTCCGTCGTGTACCCGCGGGCCCGCTCCGGCGTCGCGTACACGGCGTGCTGGATGATGCCCGTGTCGTCGGTCAGCGTGCGCAGGTGCTCGAGGCTGATGTCGGGCAGGCCCTGGAGATCCGGCTCGGGGACGCGGAACGGCGCGATCGGGCGGGGGCGGCTCACGCGCTCGCCCATGACCTTCTCCCCCAGCCGCAGGTACGCGTCGGCCACCTCGCGCCAGACCATGTGGCGGCCGTGCTCCCAGGCCTTCCGGCGCATGACCGCCCGCCCCGCTTCGTCATCGAGGGTGGCCACGATCTCGCGGGCGAGCGCGTCCGCGTCCCCGAAGGGGAACAGCCGGCCCCGGCCCTCCGCGAGGAGTTCGGTCGCGTACCGGTACGGGGTCGAGATGACGGCCTTGCCCGCCCCCAGCGCGTAGGCGAGCGTGCCGGACGAGATCTGGTCCGGGTTCGGATAGGGCGTGATGTAGACATCCGCCGCGCCGAGAAAGGCCAGCAGCTCTTCCAGCGCCACGAACCGGCTGTGAAACACGACGTGCTTCGCGACGCCGCGTTTCTCGGCCAGCCGCTTCAAGCCCGTCAGATAGGCGTTGCCATCCCGCCGGTAGACGTGCGGATGGATGGCCCCCAGCACGACGTAGACCGCGTCGGGATGGGACGCGAGCACGCGCGGCAGGGCCTCGACCACGACTTCGAGACCCTTGCCGGGAGAGAGGAGGCCGAACGTCAGCAGGATCGGCCGCCCCCCGAGCCCGAACTGGGCCTTCGACCGGGCGGGGTCCGTGAACGGCACGTCCGGGATGCCGTGCGGGATGACCTCGATGCGCGAAGCGGGCACCCCGTACGCGGATTGCAGGATGTCCGAGGCCGTCCGGCACATGACGACCAGGCGGTCGGACAGCTCGGCGAGCTGGCGCGTGCCGGCGAGCTGGTCGGCGTTCGGCGAGGACAGGACCGTATGGAGGGTGGAGATCAGCGGCATCCGGAGATTCTGGGCCAGCGCGAACACGTGCTCGCCGGCACGCCCGCCGAAGATGCCGAACTCGTGCTGGAGGTAGACGACGTCGATCTGGTTGATATTGAGGAGATCCGCGGCCATCTGGTAGTCCGCGAGCCGGCCCGCCTGGATCTGGAACCGCACTTCCGGAGGGTAGGCGTACCCGGCCGGGCGGTCGTCCATGGCCAGCACCATCGGAGCGAGCCCGCCCGCCGTCGCCATGGCGTCATGCAGGTCCTTGGAGAACGTGGCGAGCCCGCATTGCCGCGGGAGGTAGGACGAGATGAGCGCCGCCGTCTGGACCTTCGTGGGGTGACCGTTCGGTGAACTCACCCGTTATTGTCTCATGCGCGTCGGGGGTGTCGTTTCGGCGCTGTGCATGGCATGCCTAACGTGGCTGGCGCGCCCAAAGTGCCCCGACGGCTCAGCCAATTCCGTCGCGCGTGCCGGCCAGGCGCTACTTCACCGCCCCGGGGTTCGCCACGCAGCGGAAGCCGGTATTGATCATCGTGTAGGCGGGATCGTCGTCCATGCGCGCCGCCGAGCGGCAGGTGTTTTCGCGATAGTCCCAGGACCCGCCGCGCAGGACGCGCCGCGTGCCGGTGGCCGGGCCCTGGGGGTCGTCGATCGGGCCGGTCTCGTAGTAGTGCTTGCCGAACCAATCCGCGCACCACTCGATCACGTTGCCGTGCATGTCAAATAGCCCCCACGCGTTCGGGAGCTTGCGCCCCACCGGGTGGGGGTGTTTGTCCGAGTTCGCCTCGGTCCACGCGTAGTCGCCGAGCTTCTTCGGGTCGTCCCCGAAGCACCAGTTCCCGGTGCTCCCGGCCCGACACGCGTACTCCCACTCGGCCTCCGTGGGCAGTCGCTTGCCATAGTGCCGGGCGTAGTCAGCGGCGTCCTTCCAGCTCACCATGATCACGGGCTGGTCGCCGCGGCCCCATCCCTCGTCCTTGGGCTTCCGCCGGAACGTCCGCAGCGATGCGCGGCAGAACCGGTCGTACCGGTCGAAAGTCACCTCGAACGTATCCATATAGAAGGCGCCCACCTTCACGGGGTGCGGGGGGCGGTCGTCCAGGCGGTCCACCCCCATGATGAACTCCCCCGCCGGGATCAGGACCATCGGCGCGCCGTCCCGGCCGATGATGGTCTTCGGCAGTCCGCCGCCCTCCGGGGAGGGGCCCTTCGACTCGAGGACTCGCTCAGGACTCGCAGGGCTCGTCACGAAGACGAACTCGCCCTCGCCGCTGCGGCCGACCTGGGGATCCTGGGCGGTGCGGAACCGCGACAGCGACGTCTGTGAGACGTTGGGCTTCACGTAGGCTGCGATCTCGTCGCTCGTAACGATCCCATCATGGTCCGCGTCCGCCGCTCCCGTGATCGCGGAAAGGAAGTAGCGCGTGAAGAGCCCCTGCCCCTGCCACTCGTGCGCCTCCTGCCCCGCCCCGCCTGCGGTCATGACCATGCGCACGCGTTTCCTCGTGACCTGGGCCAGGTAGTCGCTGAGCTGGGCCGAGAGCCCGAGTGCCCGCGTTGAGAGCGCGAGCCCGGAGTAGCAGGCGTCGGCGACGTACAGGACGTGCTTGCTCGGGTAGTCCTCGAACCACGCCGTGAGCTCGTTCATCGAGAGCCCTGAGGACCGCAGGCGGTTCCGGTCGCCGTCCACGGGCACGAGGTACCCGAGCGCCCGATCGCCCTCACCGGTGGAGACGCCGTGCCCGGCGAAGTAGACGAGGACGCGGTCCTCCTTCCCCAGCTTGTTCGGGAGCTCGTCGCCCAGCACTTCCATGATCCGCTTCCGGGTCGCCTGCCCGTCCAGGAGCATCGTGACCGTGAATCCCTGAGCGGTCAGAGCCGCCGCGACCGTGCGGGCGTCGCGGACGGCACCGGTGAGCTTCGGCACGTTGGGGTTCAGGTACTGGTCGATGCCGATCACGACAGCGAAGGAGTGGTCGTAGATCCTGACGGCCCCCGCGAGCCCGCCCCGGCCGCCGGATGGCGCCTGGTAGACGACCGCCACGCCGCGGTCCGCGGCCGGGCAGAGAGCCGCCTGCGCCAGGAGACCGAACAGGGCGAGGCGCGCGGGAAGATTCATGCCCGCTGAGCTTAACACGCCCCGGGTGACGGGGGACCGGTCAGGACGTCGTGAACCGATTCCGGACGACGCGCTCGACCAAGCGAAGAGGCACGCCCTCCCTGATCCTGGTCTTGCCGATCCCGGTCGCAAGCACGAACCGGTTCTTCCCATTCACGAACTTCTTGTCCATCCAGAAGAAGTGCATGATCCTCGCCAAGTCATGGTTCTTGATCCGCACGGGGAGTCCGATCCTGATCAACAGGTTCTCGATTCTCGCCGCCACGCTCCTGTCCAGCATGGCAAGCTCCACGGCGATGTCGTTGGCGCATACCATGCCGATCGACACGGCCTCGCCATGCCGGTAGGCGTAGCGGGACGCAGACTCCACGGCATGGCCGATCGTGTGGCCGTAGTTCAGGACCGTCCTGATGCCTTTGGTCTCGAACTCGTCCCGCCGGACGATATCCGCCTTGATCCGGTAGTTCGTGAGGACGACCTGCGTCATCACCTCCCTATTGAGGGAGAACACCTTGTCCACGTGGCTCTCGACGAGATCGAAGAGCCCAGGGGAACGGATTACGCCGTGCTTGACGACCTCGGCCAGGGCGGACCTCACCTCTCTCTTGCTCAGGGTCTTCAGGAGGTCGAGATCTGCGTGCACCAGCCTGGGCTGATGGAAAGCCCCGACCGTGTTCTTGATCCCGTCGAGGTTGACGGCGGTCTTGCCCCCTATCCCGCAGTCGACGAAAGCCAGGAGGGTCGTCGGCACCTGGACATAGTCGACCCCTCTCCGGTACGTGGCGGCCACGAAACCGCCGAGATCGCCGACCACGCCACCGCCCAGATTGACCACGAAGAGCTTCTCGTCCTCGCTCGCGCAGAACCCGACCGCTTGCCGCATGATCCGCCGGTACGAGGCGAAGCTCTTGTTCTTCTCCCCATCCGGCAGATAGGCGACCCTGATGTCCCTGTAACCCCCGCGATTCAGCGCTTTCAGGAGATCACGCAGGTACAGTTTGCCGATCGCGGGACTCGTGATGACGAATGCCTTCCCGCGCAGGCCGAGACGCCTGATGCGCCGGCCAAGCTGGCCCAGGATGCCGAAGCCCACGAGGATGTCGTAGTCTCTCCCGCCCCCGACCCGGACCCGGATCTTGTTCACGAGCATGCTTCCATCCTATCAGGCCTCTGGCCCATAAGGTACACGATTTACAGGTACCTATCGTATAAGGTAGTCATCTCTACCTAGCCTCGCACGGTCCTGTTTCGCCCCCCGTGTCACGGCACCCGGCAACGGCGCGCAGCCCCCTGCGCCACCAGCGATCTTCAGTCCCACGCCACGTCGTTCCAGCGAAGCTCGTTGCGGAAGGCGGGGATGGTCGTGCCCTTGTCGATGGTCACGACTTCGATGCCGGACATGAGGGCGAAGTCCTCGAGGTGCTCGCGGGTCAGGCACTGGCTGAAGCCGGTGTGGTGCGCGCCGCCGGCGAGGATCCAGGCCGCGGCCGCGGTCTTGAGGTCCGGCCGTGGCACCCAGACGGCGCGGGCCACGGGGAGTTTCTTCAGCGGCTTCGGGCTCGCCACGACGTCGACCTCGTTGAGGATCATGCGGAACCGGTTGCCCATATCGAGCACGGTGGCGTTGAGCGCGGGGCCCCTGGCGACATCGAAGACGAGCCGCGGGGGGTCCGCCTTGCCGCCAATGCCCAGCGGGTGCATCTCGAGCGAGGGTTTCCCCTTCGCGATGGATTCGCAGACCTCGAGCATGTGGGCGCCCAGCACCTTGGGGCCTTTGGGGTCGAAGTCGTAGGTGTAGTCCTCCATGAACGAGGCGCCTCCGGCCAGGCCGGTCCCCATCACCTTCATGGCGCGCACGAGGGCGGCGGTCTTCCAGTCGCCCTCGGCGCCGAAGCCGTAGCCGGCGGCCATGAGCCGCTGGATCGCGAGCCCCGGGAGCTGGGACAGTCCGTGCAGGTCCTCGAACGTGGTCGTGAGCGCCTTGAACCCGCCGCGCTCGAGGAACGCCTTGAGGCCGAGCTCGATACGGGCCGCGTCGCGAAGCGACGCCCGCTTCTGGCCGTTCTTCCGCAGGGGGGCCGCGACGGCGTACGTCGCGTCGTATTCGGCGCAGAGTCTTTCGATCTCGCGGTCACCGACAGCCGCCATGAGCGCCACGAGCTCGCCCACACCGTACCCGTTGACCGCGTAGCCGAATTGCGCCTGGGCCTCGACCTTGTCGCCCTCGGTGACCGCGACCTCGCGCATGTTGTCGCCGAGCCGCGCGACCTTGAGCCCCCGGGCGTCGGCCCGGGCGGCGGCGGCGCGGGCCCAGACGCCCAGCCGGGCGCGCACGGCGGGGTCCTGCCAGTGCCCGACGATGACCGTGCGGTCGAGGCGCAGGCGGGTGCCGATGAACCCGAACTCGCGGTCGCCGTGGGCGGACTGGTTAAGGTTCATGAAGTCCATGTCGATCGTGCCCCAGGGCAGGTCGCGGTTGAACTGGGTGTGGAGGTGGGCCCAGGGCTTGTCGAGGGCCGTCAGCCCGGCGATCCACATCTTCGCCGGGGAGAACGTGTGCATCCAGAAGATCAGCCCGGCGCAGGCCGGGGCGGCGTTGGCTTCGCGGCACACGGCAGTGATGGCCTCCGGCGTCGTGACGACCGGCTTCCCCACCACGCGAACCGGGATCTCGCGGGCGGCGGCGAGCCCGTCGGCGACGGTGCGGGCGTTGGCCCCCACCTGCCTGAGCGCGGCCTCGCCGTAAAGGGACTGGCTGCCGGTGACGAACCAGAGTTCGTGAGCGCGAAGATCGGCCATGGGGAGCTCCTTTCGGATCAGAACAGGGTCTGGGGCACGAAGATGACATCCTCGGGCTGGAGCACGAGGTCCTTGTCCTTGTCGCCCTTCGTCACGTCGTTGACGGGCACCGTAATGGTCTCCTGCCCGCCCGCCGCCGTCTTGCGCACGACCCGGACGCTGTTGCCGGCCGCGTACTTGGTGAATCCCCCCGCCTGCGCGATGGCCTCGACGCACGTGAGCGGCGAGGTCGTGGGGATGTCGATGGCGCCGGGCCGGGTGACCTCGCCGAGGATGACGACGCGGCGGGCGTGGGATTCCTTGACGCTCACGGAGACGAACGGGTTGACGACGAAGGCGTTAAGTTTGGCGCGGAGCGCGGCCTCGGCCTGGGCGAGCGTGAGCCCCGCGATCTCGACCTCGCCGATGAGCGGGAAGTTGATGCGGCCGTCGGCGGTGACGCGGGCGGGTCGGGTAAGGTCGGCTTCGCCGTAGACGGAGATGTCGAGGAGGTCCTGGGGCGAGATGCGGTACTCGGCGGCGACCGCCTTGGCGAGATCCGTCGGCAGGTCGGTAGCCGGAGCCTTGACGGCCGACTTGCCTCCACCGCAGGCGGCGAGCCCAATGCCGAGGAGAACCGCGCATACCGGAACCAAGCGTTGCCTCATCACCGTGTCATCTTACCCCAACCCCGCAAAAAACAAACGGCCGCCGCGACTAGACGTCGCGGCGGCCGCGGCCCATGGAACCGGGCGGTTACAGGATGTAGTCGGCTGAAAGCGAGAGCTGGTTGTCCGTGTACTTGTAGGTGTCGAAGTTGGACGACCGCGTGCGCATCAGGTACCCGAGCTTGAACGTTTGCTTCTCGATCAGGTGATACGAGAGGTTGAGCCCAACCGTCATGTTCGTATCCCGGCGACGTGCGTCCAGAAGCGTGCCGTCCGCGAGGAACGCGGCGCGCGCGTCGGGGTACTGGTCGACGCCGTAGGCGCCGAGGACCTGGACGCTGAACCGCTTGTTGAGTTCCTTCGTGACCGCGAGCGAGCCGCCGGTCTGCATGTAGTACCGGTTGAACACGGACTCGACGAAGCTGCGCCCACCCGCGAGCGAGACGCTGATGGACGAAGGTCCGTCCCACTTCAGGGACGCCGTGAACCCGCCGGTCGTGTACTCGCTCGTCTCGCCCGTCAGCGTCTGGCTGTACTTGCGCGAGACGGTGTTGGCCTCGACCAGCCCCGTGATCCGGGACGTGATCTCGCCCTCGACTCCGGCACCGATGAGGCTGCCCGTCGAGTCGTTGAACGAGGACGCGGACTTGAAGTTCACGTTCGACGACTTGAAGAACCCGAATACCTTCGTCTTGGCCGACGGCCGAAGCCCAAGCCGGATTCCGGCGAGAAGCTCGTTGCGGTCGAGGAGCGGAGCAAGGCTCGCCACACGGTAGTGATGGATCGTGTCGATGACGCGCAAGCCGGCGTAGAGCTTCGGCCCGACGGGGAGGTCGAACAGGAGCGCGGCGTCGTTCTGGTTCCGCAGCGACCGCGCCGTGAGCTCGGACGAGGCGGGGTCGGCCGTGATCCGGAACTGGTCGTCGAGGCCGATCAGCCCCTCGGGCATGTACTCGACCTGCGTGCTCAGGGCCGCCGTCTGCTGGACCGCGTTGTTGACCTTCTGGTAGACGGAGTAGATCTGCGGCGCGATCTCGTAGCCGACATTGAGGGACGCCTTCTTGCCCTTGATCCCGATGCCGAGCGCGGCGGACGGCTCGGCGATCCACGCGCTCGTCGCATTCTTGGGCGCGAGGAAGATGTTGGAGTCATTGGTGACCCCGATGCCGATCTTGGGGCGAATCTGGAGGCCGCCCTCATTGGCGCCCGCAGCGGCCAGCGCCGCCCCGGTCAGCAGACACAGGACCGTCACGAGAGAACTATGCCTCAAGGTCATCGTTGTCATGGTTCAGGCATTGTAGCACAGGAACGGGGTAGCCCCGAAGCCCCCGCCCCCTCCGGCCGACATAAGGCCCCGAATAACCCGAAAAAGGCACAACCACTGGTATGCACCCCCGACCGGAGGCCCCAGAGGGCCACCCGGCTATCGCACGCAACACCGGGTCACGCGAAGTGGTCGAAACCGCCGACCTGACCGTGCCATCCGGCCAGACGCACGCCCGGGCGACCCGGACCCGCTTCCCCGACCGCCGTGAGCGGCAGGAGGGCGCGGGCGGCGGCGCGGGACGCCGCGGCCCAGCGGGCGCGCGGGATGGCGGCGAGGAGCTCGTACTCCTCGCCGCTCTCGAGCGCGAGCCGAACCGGGTCCCACCCCAGCCGGGGCGCCAGGGAGCGGGCGGCGGGGTGGACCGGGACGGCACCGGGCACGAGCACGAGCGCGACGCCGGACCCGGCCGCGAGCAGACCGGCCTCGTGAACGAGCCCGTCGGAGACGTCGATCATGGCCGACACGAACGGCGCCAGCGCGCGGCCGGCGGCCGACCGGGGGACGGGGACCCGGTGACGCCAGATAGCATCGGCCACGGCCCCGCCATGCCAGCCGCGGCGGAGGCACTCGAGGCCGGCGGCGGAGGCGCCGAACGAACCTGAGACCGCAAGGAGGTCGCCGGGACGGATCCCGTCGCGGCCCACACGCCTGACCGGGGCCTCGCCCGTCAGCGCCACATGACACGCGACCCGGGTGCCGCGCGCGAGGTTGCCGCCCGCGACCGCGACGCCGAACCGGCGGCCGCAGGCGAGGAGGCCGGCGTAGAAGTCACGGAGCCAGGCCACGGGCAGGGCGCGCGGGAGCTCGAGCGAGACGAGGGCCGCCCTGGGGACGCCGCCGGCAGCCGCGATGTCGGAGACATTGACCGCGAGCGCTTTCCATCCCGCCATCCAGGCGGGAGTCCAGCGCGTGCGGAAGTGCACGTCCTCGATGAATGCGTCCGTCGTGAGCAGGGTCCGGCCGGTCGTGCGGACCGTCGCACAATCGTCCCCCGGACCGCGGAGCACCACGGTTCCTCCGTGGTGCTCCGACGCGCCTCTGCCGTTCCGGCGCACGCGGAAAGCCGAAACCCGGCGCAACGTTGCCCGGGACGCTCCTGCGGCGATCCACCCGCCAATCAGGTCGATCAGCCGCGACTCCCCCGCATGCCCGACGGTTCCGGTCATGATGGCTTGAACCTCCGCTTCTTCTCCTCGAACCGCTCGACGGACTCGTAGTCGGACGGACTTCCATCCGCCTCGAGCTCCCGCAGAAGCTCGGCTTGCCGGCGCGACAGCCGGCGCGGGACCTCGACCTGGACTCGGACAAGCAGGTCGCCGCGCGACCGCCGGTTCACGGCGGGCATGCCCTGCCCGCGCATGCGGAAGACCTGGCCGGGCTGGGTCCCCGAAGGGACGTGCAGGCTCGCGCTCCCCTCGAGCGTGGGAACGCTCACGTCGCCCCCGGCTGCCGCGACCGAGAGCCTCACCGGGAGGTCGAGCATCAGGTGGTCGCCCTCGCGCTCGAAGAGTTCGTGGTGCCGCACTCCCACGGCCAGGTAGAGGTCGCCGCGCGGCCCGCCGTTGAGTCCGGGCTCTCCCTCCCCCGCGAGCCGGACGCGCATCCCGGAGTCGACGCCCGCGGGGACGTTGACCGTCAGCGTGCGCTCGACCCGGGTCCGGCCCGACCCCCGGCAACCGGGGCAGGGCGAGTCGATGACGACGCCACGGCCCCGGCACTTGGGACAGGTGCGGCTGATGGCGAAGAAGCCCTGGGAGACGTGGATCTGGCCGCGGCCGCCGCAGGTCTTGCAGGGCTCAGGGGCGGTGCCGGGCTTGGCGCCGGAGCCGGAGCAGGTGCCGCAGATCTCGGTGCGCGGGAAGGTGATGCGGCGCTCGCCGCCCTTGAAGGCCTCCTCGAGCCCAAGCTCGAGCCCGACTTCGAGGTCCTCGCCGGGCTCGCGCCCGCGCCGCCGGCCGCCGAGCCCGCCGAAGAACCCGCCGAGGAGGTCTTCGAACATGTCGCCCATGCCGCTGCCGCCCATGTCCCCGAAGGGACCAGCCCCGGCCCCCGGCCGCGCGCCCATGCCGCCGTCAGCCGCGCCACCGTCGTACCCGAAGGTGTCGTAGGCTTTTCGCTTGCGGGCATCGGAGAGGACTTCGTAGGCTTCATTGATCTCCTTGAAGCGGTCCTCGGCGCCCTTGTCGCCCGGGTTCGCGTCCGGATGGTGTTTCTTGGCCAGCGTGCGGAAGGCCCTCTTGATGTCGTCTTCGTTCGCGCCGCGCGGGACGCCTAGAACGTCGTAGTAGTCTCTCTTGGCCACGGGCTATCTTTCGTTCAGGCCTTTGGTCCCTCGGGCTTGAAGTCGGCATCCACGACGCCGGGGCCGTCGCCTGGCTTCTTGTCGTCCGGACCGCCCGGCGCGTCGCCGGGCTTCCCGCCCGCTTCCTTCGCCTTCGCGTACATGACCTCGCCGAGCTTCATCGACGCCTTGCCCAGCGCGTCCGACGTCTTCCGGATCCGCTCCGTATCCGTCCCCTTGAGCGCCTCCTTGAGATCGTTGAGCGCCGCCTCGATGTTCTTCCGGGTCTCGGCATCCACCTTGTCCCCGTGCTCGCCCAGCGCCTTTTCCGTGGCGTAGGCCAGCGTATCGGCCTGGTTGCGCACCTCGGCCGCCTCGCGCTTCTTCTTGTCCTCGTCCGTGTGGGCGGTCGCATCCCTGACCATCTTGTCGATCTCGTCCCGGTTGAGCCCCGACGACGGCCGGATGGTCATCGCCTGCTCCTTGCCGGTCCCGAGGTCCTTGGCGGTCACGTGCACGATCCCGTTCGCGTCGATGTCGAACGTGACCTCGACCTGGGGCACGCCCCGGGGGGCGGGCGGGATCCCGACCAGGTCGAACTTCCCCAGCGAGACGTTGTCCCCCGCCATCTCGCGCTCGCCCTGCAGGACGTGCACGGTCACGGCGTTCTGGCTGTCGGAGGCCGTCGAAAACACCTGCGACTTCTTGGTCGGGATGGTCGTGTTCCGGTCGATGATCTTCGTCGACACCCCGCCCAGCGTCTCGATGCCCAGCGAGAGCGGCGTCACGTCGAGGAGGAGCACGTCCTTGACCTCGCCCTTGAGCGCCGCGGCCTGGATGGCCGCGCCCACGGCCACGACCTCGTCCGGGTTCACGCCCTTGTGGGGCTCCCGGCCGAAGAACTTCTTCACCGTCTCGACCACGAGGGGCATCCGGGTCATGCCGCCGACGAGGACGACCTCGTTGACGTCGCCGGCCTTGAGCCCCGCGTCCTCGAGCGCCTTGGCCATCGGACCGCTCGTCCGCTCGACGAGGTCGCGTGTCAGGTTCTCGAGCTGGGCCCTGGTCAGCCGCGTGACCAGGTGCTTGGGGCCGGACGCGTCCGCCGTGATGAACGGCAGGTTGATCTCGGTCTCGAGCACGGTCGAGAGTTCGCACTTCGCCTTCTCGGCGGCCTCCTTGAGCCGCTGTAGCGCCATCCGGTCGCTGCGGAGGTCGATCCCCTGCGACTTCCGGAAGTCCTCGGCGAGCCAGTCGATGACCTTCTGGTCGAAGTCGTCGCCGCCCAGATGCGTGTCGCCGTTCGTGGCCTTGACCTCGAAGACGCCGTCCCCGATCTCGAGGATCGAGATGTCGTAGGTGCCGCCTCCGAGGTCGTAGACCGCGATCTTCTCGTTCTTCTTCTTGTCGAGCCCGTACGCGAGCGCGGATGCCGTGGGCTCGTTGATGATCCGGAGCACCTTGAGCCCCGCGATCTCCCCCGCGTCCTTCGTCGCCTGCCGCTGGGCGTCGTTGAAGTACGCCGGGACCGTGACGACCGCCTCGGTCACCTTGTCACCGAGGAACGCCTCCGCGTCGGCCTTCAGCTTCTGAAGCACCATGGCCGAAATCTCGGGCGGCGAGTATTCCTTCCCCTCGATCGTGACCCGGATGTCGCCGTTGGGCGACGCCGTCAGCGGGTACGGCACGAGCTTGCGGTCGGGCTGGACCGCGGGGTCGTCGAGCTTGCGCCCCATGAACCGCTTGATCGAGAAGACGGTGCGGTCCGCGTTCGTGACGGCCTGGCGCTTGGCCACCTGGCCGACGAGCCGCTCCCCCGTCTTCGTGATCGCGACCACGGAAGGCGTGAGCCGGCTCCCCTCCGCGTTGGCGATGACGACGGGCTCGCCGTGCTCCATGAACGCCACGACCGAGTTCGTGGTCCCTAGATCGATACCGACGACTTTTGCCATGACGTCCTCCTCGCTGACGATGTCCTATTTAAGAAGATGCCTTCGCGGGGGGCCGGGCCGAAGACGGCCTTGCCACCCGCACCTTGGCCGGCCGCAGGACGCGCCCGCGGAGCACGTACCCGGCCTCCAGCTCGCCCGTGACGGTCTCGACCGTCGCGTCCTCGCGTTCCTCCTGCAGGAGCGCCTCGTGCCGGTGGGGGTCGAACGGCTTCCCCACCGCCTGGATGCGCTCCACGCCCTGCTTCGCCAGCACGGCCTGGAACTGCCGCATGGTCAGCTCCACGCCCTTCGCCACGCTCTCGACGGCCGCCGCGTGGGGGCTGCCGTCCTCGACCTTCGCCTCCGCGCACGCCGCGAGCGCGCGCTCGAGGTTGTCGAGCACCGGGAGGAGGTCCTTGACGAGCGCCTCCCCCGCCCCCGCCGCGAGCTCCTGGCTCTCGCGCTGGGAACGTTTGCGGTAGTTGTCGAAATCCGCCGCCAGCCGAACGTACCGCTCGTTCGCTTCCGCCAGCTTGGCGTCGCTCGCGGACATAAATCCATCATCTGCATCCCCGGGCGCCTCCGCGACAGCGTCCAGTTCCATGGCCTCGGTCGGCCCGGTGGCCGGAGGTGGTTCCCCACCTCCGGCCCCGGAACCTTCCGCCTGAAGGTCGGCCGCTTCCAGCCGCCCTTCGTCGTCCGTCATGACCGGGTATCCGGCCCTGCGGACCTCTAGAACTCCGGTCCGCCGTGCCCGTGGGGGCCCGCCGGCGCCGGCTTTTCCTTCTCGGGAATCTCCGTGATCAGGGTCTCCGTCGTGAGCAGCAGGGCGGCGACCGACGCCGCATTCTGCAGGGCGCTGCGCGCCACCTTCGTCGGATCGATGATCCCGGCTTTCATCATGTCCGTGTACTTGTTCTCGGAAGCGTCGTACCCAATGTTGGGGTCCGTTTCCTTCTTGACATGGTCCACGACGACCGAGGGCTCCGCGCCGGCGTTGAACACGATCTGCCGGAGAGGCTCTTCGAGGGCCCGGCGCACGATGTCCACGCCGACCTTCTCGTCGCCTTCGGCCTTCACGGCGTCAAGCGCCTTGACGCAGCGCAGGAGGGCCACCCCGCCACCGGGGACGATGCCTTCCTCGACCGCCGCGCGCGTCGCATGCAGGGCATCCTCGACGCGGCTCTTGCGTTCTTTCATCTCGGTCTCCGTCGCGGCCCCGACCTCGATGACGGCCACGCCGCCCGCGAGCTTCGCGAGACGCTCCTGGAGCTTCTCCCGGTCGTAGTCCGACTTCGTGTCGTCGATCTGAGCCTTGATCTGCTTGATGCGGCCCTGGATCTTGGACTTCTCGCCCGCGCCCTCGACGATGGTCGTGTTTTCCTTGTCCACCGTCACGCGCTTGGCGCGGCCCAGGTCCTCGACGCCGACCTTCTCCAGCTTCACGCCGAGTTCCTCCGCGATGACCTTCCCGTTGGTCAGGATCGCGATGTCCTCGAGCATGGCCTTCCGGCGATCGCCGAAGCCCGGCGCCTTCACCGCGCAGCACGCGAACGTGCCGCGTATCTTGTTCACGACGAGCGTCGCGAGGGCTTCCCCGTCGATGTCCTCGGCGATGATGAGCAGCGGCTTGCCGCGCTGCACGACCTTCTCCAGCAGGGGCAGGAGGTCCTTCATGTTCGAGAGCTTCTTCTCGTGGATCAGGATCAGGGGATCGTCCAGCGACGCCACCATCGTGTCCGGGTTGGTCACGAAGTAGGGCGAGATGTACCCCTGGTCGAACTGCATCCCCTCGACGATCTTCTTCTCGGTCTGGATGGACTTGGCTTCCTCGACCGTGATGACGCCGTCCTTGCCGACGGCCTCCATGCACTCGGCGATGAGGTCGCCGATCGTCCGGTCCATGTGCGCCGAAATCGTCGCGACGTTCGACACTTCCTTCTTGTCGTTGACGGTCTTGGACTGCTTCTTGAGCTCCGCGACCACGGCCTCGACCGCAAATTCGATGCCGCGCTTGAGCGCGATCGGGTTCGCCCCGGCCGTCACGTTCTTGAGCCCCTCGCGGTACAGGGCCTGCGCCAGCACCGTCGCCGTCGTCGTGCCGTCCCCCGCCACGTCCGAGGTCTTGGACGCGACCTCGCGGACGAGCTGGGCGCCGATGTTCTCGAACGGATCCTGGAGCTCGATTTCCTTCGCCACGGTCACGCCGTCGTTGGTCACGGTCGGCGACCCGTACTTCTTCTCGAGCACCACGTACCGGCCCCGGGGGCCGAGGGTGACCTTCACCGCGTTCGCCACGGCGTCCACACCACGCTGGACCGCCCGGCGCGCTTCCTCGCTATAGAGCAACTGTTTGGCCATGGTAAATTGCGCCTCCTTACTCGATGACGGCCAGCACGTCCTCTTCGCGGAGGATCATGAGTTCCTGGCCTTCTACCTTGATCTCGGTGCCGGCATACTTGCCGAACAGGACGCGGTCGCCCTTCTTCACTTCGAGCGCCACGCGCTTCCCGTTGTCGTCGAGCTTTCCCGGCCCGACCTCGACCACCTCGCCCTTCTCGGGCTTCTCCTTCGCGGTGTCCGGGATGATGATCCCGCCGCGCTTCTCCTCTTCCTGATCCAGCGGCTTCACGACCAAGCGGTCAGCCAACGGCCTCAGCTTCATTTCCACTCCTCCTTCGCAAAGTTAATGAGGACCTTTAGGGTCCGTCGAGGACTCCCGGCGCCTGTCTAACGCCCAAGGAGCCCTGACTCAGCCCGGATTCACCGGGCCCGAGACCCATGGCGCTAGAGAGACCACCATGAGCCCGGTGGATACTTGTGCATGGAGGATGCCAACGCATAAATGATTGTTATTTATGACTTTTATGATCACTGATGTCTCATAATGGAGCGGTTTGGTGATGCACGATGGAAGAATAATGTATGTTAAATAAATACCGGCTCCCATGGGCGGCCCTTCGAGCCGGTTTCAGCAGAACCACGGCACGGTCCAGGGGTCCAGCCGGGGACTGCCGGGTCGACCGCCGCCATCGAGGCAGGGTCCGGCTGTCGATGGCCGGTCGGGGCGGGAACCGGTCGGACCCGGGGCTACTCGGCGGCGGACCGGAAGATCGGCCGGAGCGCTGGGTAGAGATCCCGGAAGACCCGGTAGCCGGCATCGTAGGTCCGCCGCAGGGCGGGGTCGGAAGCGAATCGGTCACGCTCGGAGACGCAGGTCCGAACCGCGTCCCGATAGCTCCGGAAGACCGACGTCCCGATTCCGGCCAGCATCGCGGCACCCATCGCAGGCCCCTCTTCCCGGACGAGGCGGACGGTGGTCGCACCGTAGACGGCAGCCTGCATCCGGCACCAGAACGGGTTGCGCGCGCCGCCACCCGACAGCCGGATCCGCGCGACGTGGACGCCGAGCCCGCGGACGAGCTCGACCGAGTCGCGCATGCCATAGGCGACGCCCTCGAGGACGGCGCGGGCCAGATGGGCCGGGCCGGCCTTGAGCGAGAGCCCGTATAGGACCCCGCGGGCCCAGGGGTCAGCATGGGGAGTCCGTTCGCCGGTGAGATAGGGGAGGAAGACGACGCCATCGGAACCGGCCGGAACCTTGGACGCCTCGCGGCAGATGATGTCGTAAGGGTCAGCCCGAGACCCCGCCGGAATGACGGACACCCCCAGCGTGTCGCGATACCAGCGAAGCGCCCCGCCCGCGGCGAGCATGACCCCCATGCAGTGCCACCCGCCCTTGACCGACGAACAAAAGAGATGAAGGCGGCCATCGGGAACCTGCTTGGGGCACTCGCAGGCGGCGAAGACCACGCCCGACGTGCCGAGGCTTGCGGAAACGACACCCGGCTCGATGACCCCGCATCCGATCGCGCCCGCCGCCTGGTCGCCGCCCCCGGCGACCACGGGAGTGCCCTCGGGCAGCCCCGTGAGCCGCGCCACCGCGGCCGTCACGGCCCCCGTCACCTCACACCCCTCGAACGCGTCCGGAAACCACCGGCGGGGGAGACCCAACGCCTTGAGCATGGGCTCCGACCAGGTCCGGCGGCGGACATCGAAGAGGAGAGTCCCCGACGCGTCGGCCACGTCGGTCGCATGCCGCCCGGTCAACCTCAATCGCACGAAGTCCTTCGGCAAGAGAACGCGCTCGGTCTTGCGGAACACCTCAGGCAGGTGGCGGCGGACCCACAGGATCTTGGGCGCCGTAAAACCCGTCAGGGCGGGGTTGAACGTGAGGGCCAGGAGCGCCTTTGGCCCCCCGACCCGCTCCGTGATCTCGTCGCACTCGGCGGAGGTTCGCTGGTCGCACCAGAGAAGGGCGGGGGTCAGGACTCGGTCAGACCGGTCGAGGAAGACCGACCCGTGCATCTGCCCCGTGAGCCCCAGCCCCACGACCTTGGCCGGGGACTTGGCCACCAGTGTCCGAATTGCTGACACGCAAGCTTTCCACCAGAGTTCGGGGTCCTGCTGGGCCCAGCCGGGTCGGGGGATGTCCAGGGGATACGGCTCGGTGACACTGGCCACCACGCGTCCATCGGGAGCCAGAAGGAGGGCTTTGAGCCCCGAGGTGCCGACGTCCACCCCCAGGAGCACGCCAACGGCACGTTTCACGTGAAACACCCCCCCGGAACCCCCGGGGATGTGCCACGTGAAACACCCCGCAAAGGAGCTCCTTTTCTGATGAAGCCTGGGCGGTACAGGACTCGAACCTGTGACCCCTTCCATGTCAAGGAAGTACTCTAGCCAGCTGAGCTAACCGCCCGTATTTTAACTAGCTTGCCTTTGCCAACACTTCCGCCCGGCCTCGGCTAACCCTCGGCCGGCGTGGACCTCGCTCTCGCTCGGCCCAACCTCACGGCAATCAGACTGGAGGCGGGAGTCGGAATCGAACCGACGTATAACGGTTTTGCAGACCGTCGCCTTGCCTCTTGGCTATCCCGCCGTTGTCATCCACTGCACCAAGCCGCACATCCGCACCGGCCGTCGCCGGACGTTGCCCCCCGAAGCGGGGGGTAACGGTTTTGCAGACCGTCGCCTTGCCTCTTGGCTATCCCGCCACTTCTGGCGTATCCCGCCAGCGCCTCTGGATTCTAACACGCAACCCGGCCCCCTCCGTGTCAAGCACCCCGGCAAAGAGCCGGGCGCGGGTCCTGTCGGGGGCCTCGTCACCGTTCGCTCGCCATTGCGGCTGAGGCCAGAGCGACCTGCTTCACTTCCCAGCGCTGGCGAGCGCCTGCCTGCGGAGGACCGCGAGCAGGCGCGGCAGGGCCTGCAGCCGCCCAACCACTGTCGCCGCCTTTAGGCTCGCGAAGCTGACTTCGGCCCCCTCCTCCCGCGCCCGGCATTCTTGCCGACACGGGAGGGGGCCGGGTCGGGGGGAGGTCGGGCGGGAGTTGCGCCGAGCCGTCTGGCGGCGCGGGAGGAGGAGGTTGAAGTCAGTTCCGCGAACCGAAACGCGGCGTCAATGGGGATGTACCAGCAGGTCATGCTGCGGCTGACCGCATTCCGATGCGTCAGCCGCTCGACAGCAGTAGCAAGGGAACCGGCATGCCTTGGCAGAAGCCGCCAAGGTGAGCGGACACTGACGAGACCTCCGACAGGACCCGCGCCGCCCTCGCCGAGCGGTCCCGAACGACCTCCCCCCGACCCGGCCTGGAAGGGTCCCACTACAAGGGAATTGGCGGGGAAGTCGCGGTTAGAGGCGGGGGGAGGAGGCTTCGATGCGGCGCCCGAGCTCGAGGGCGCGGGCATTCTTGGGCTCCAGCTTGAGCGCCTCGCCGATCGCGTGCCGGGCCGTCCCCAGGTCGTGGAGCACCCAGGCCGAGAGCGCGATACCCACCCAGGCCTCTGCGAACGTCGGGTCCAGCCGCACGGCCTCCCCGTCCTGCGCCAGGGCATCCTTGAACCGCTCGAGCATGCCGAAAGCGGCGGCCAGGTTGTGCCGGATGATGGGCACCGCGGGGCGCAGCCTAACCGCCTCACCGAAGGCCTGGGCGGCCTGGCGGTAGTCCCGGCGCTCGAACGCCACCTGACCCAGGATGATCCAGGCGGTCGCGAAATCCGGCATCCGAACCGTCGCCTCGCGCATCCTTCGGACCACCAGCCCGCGATCCACGGCAAGCCCCTCCCAGAGCCCGCCGGACCCGGGATCCAGCGCCTCCGTGCGCGCGCCGGCCTTCGCGCCTTCCTCGAACCGGCCCGCCAGGGCGAAGAACACGGCTTCCCGGTATGGCCAGGCCGAATTGTGGGGCTGAAGCGCTTCCGCCCGGCCGTACGCCTCGGCGGCCGCCGCGAACTCGCCCCGGCCCGCGTGAATCCCGGCGACCTCCACCCAGGCCGTGATGAAGTTCGGGGCCTGCTTCAGCAGGGCTTCGTATCGCGCCATGGCCTGGTCCGGCCGGCCGTTCTCCCGGTCGAAGTCCGCGCGATCCGCGAGGGCGTCGGCCAGGTACGGATGGAGCCTCAGCCGGACGCTGAGCATCTCGTCCGCGAGCGCCTCATCATGCTTCTTGATCGCGATCCGCGCGAGCCAGCGCGCCACGCGATAGTCGTGGGGGAGCATGAGCCGGGCGCGGAGGGCGATCTCGTACGCGACGGGCGGGCGGTTCGCCTCGAGCTGGCCGCGGACGTGACGGAGGTAGCCGCCCCCGACGAGGTCCGCTCCGGCGAGGCACGCGGTCCCGAGGCCAAAGACCAGGATCGCGACACCGGCCAGGGTCGAAGCGTGGGCGAGGATACTGGCCGGCGGTGGCGACAACGGGGGCGGCGCCGGATGCTGGGGGTCGATCGGCGGAACAGCCGGAGCGTCACCGCGGGTCGCCGGCAACTCCGTTCGCAGGCGACCCAAGCTCACCCCCATCACGGTCCAGAACAGGATCGCGGTCGGCACGATCTGGAACGGAAAGTTCACCCAACTGTAGATGAACGCGCCCGCGATCGCGGTTCCGATCGCCCACTGGTTCCACCACTCGGCGCGACGACTGGCGGCCGCGAGGACCGCCAGCCCGCGAATCCACGGAACGAGCCACGCGATCAGGCCCCAGAGGAAGAGGGCGACACCGACGAGACCGAGCTCGGCCGCGAACTGGAGCAGCTCGCTGTGCGCGTGCTCGCTGTAGGCATACGGCAGGAACTGGGCGAGGTGGAACTTCGCGCCCTCGGACTGGTGCCGCGGAAACTGGAACTTGAAGGCGCCCGTACCCCATCCGGTGAACGGTCGTTCACGTGCCTCAGCCAGCGCGACGCTCCACAGGAACCGCCGTCCTGTGGCGTCGTACCCGCCCACCGAGACGATGCTCCCCAGCCGGCCCCGGAGCAAGGGCGAGGTCGCGATTAGCGTCACGGCGATGACGCCCGCGACGGCTGCCGCCCGGCCAAGCCAGCGTCGCTCCATGGGGGCCAGCCCGCCGCCCCGCCAGATCCAGAAGGCCCCCCAGCAGCCGCAAGCCAGCGAGGCCAACCAGGCGCCGCGCACGTGGCTGAGCAGAAAACCCATGGCCAGCAAGGGCGCCAGGGCCGCCTCAGCCCGCCCCGCCCCTGTGCCCGCGGCCATCGAAGCCGCGAGCAGGGGCATCACGACGAGCAGGTGGCCGGCGTAGTAGTCGGGGTTGCCCAGCGTTCCAAAGGCCCGGCCGAAACTGATACTCCAGGGCATGGGGTCGTACCCGGCCGCCTGCGCGAGCCCGTAGACCGTGCAGAGGCCGGTGGCCCAGATGGCGGCGGCGCGCAGGCGGGGCCACGACCGCGCGGCGGCAATCCCGAGCCAGAGGGCCGACACGCTCCCCGCCAGCTCGAGGCCCCGGCGCAGGGAATCCCACGGGTTCACGGACCAGCCGCAGGCGGCGAGCGTCCAGCCGGCGAAGAGGGCCCATGGCAGGGTCGTGCGATCGAGCCGGGGGGCAAGGCGCCCCCTTGCCAGCCGCCATCCGGCGAGCGCGAGCACGGGCGCCAGGCAGACGGCCTGGGCAATCCGCCACCCGGAGAAGAAGACGTCCTCGACGACAGTGCAGAGGGTGAGGGGGACCAGTCCGAGCAGGGCGAGCGCGCACAGGCGCACGAGGGGTCCGCCGGGTCCCATGGCGGGCCCATTGTAGCGCCCTCAGCGTTAGAATGGGAGAACCATGAAGACCCGCATCCTGATTCTCGCCCTCGTCGCCGGCACGCTCGCCGGATGCCTCAACCGCGTCTCCTGGCTGGCCGACGGCCGGCGGCTCGTCTACCTCCAGGATCGCGCCGTCTGGCTCATCACGCTCGACGGGCAGCGCACGAAGCTCGGCGACACGGGGACCCTCGCCGACCCCGAGGTCGTGGCGGCCCCGCGGGGCGGGCTGATCGCGCTCGCGGGCGCTTCCGGCGGGCGCGGCCGCGTGACGATCCTGACCGAGGGCGGCACGATCGTCTGGACGGGCACGATGCCGGGAGAAGAGGTCCAGCTCCTGCCGGGCGGGTGGAGTCCCGATGGCGCCCGCCTCCTCGTGTGGGGCGGCAAGAAATCACTGCTGATCGAGACTTCCACGGGGACCGCCAGCATCCTCGAGACCGGCGACGCCCCCCGGTTCGCGGCCGCCGGCGACCTCATCTCGCTCCGGGCAGGGAAGTCCGGGCCGACGGTGCTCGAACGGCGTCCCGCCGCGGGCGCCGTCACCGCGACCGCCTGGAAACTCCCGGCGGGACTGACCGAACCCTCGGCCCTGTTCCTCACGGATGACGGCACCGCGGCGTGGTGGAAGGGGCGCCGGGGCGACGTCGAGGTGACGGTCCTCGCGGGCGCCGACGGGCGGCTCGTGTTCTCGAACACGCGGACGCTCGTGGCCGCAGGGCCGGACGGCCGGTCCTACCTGACCGAGGACGGCGGGTACGCGCTCATGAGCGCGGACCGCCCCACGCTGAACCTCAACCCGGCGTACAACGCCCTGCTCCGGATGGACATCAACTGGCAACTGGCGGACCCCCGGGCCGCGGCGGAGAAGTACGACGCGGGGGAACTCCTCAAGAGCGCGCCCGCGTTCTCGCCGGACGGCACCCGCGCCGCGATCCTGACGCCGCACCTGCTCTGCGTCGTGACCATCAAGACGGGGGAAGCCGTCGCCATCGCAAAATGGTGACCTGAATCGCCAAACCGCCCACCCCCAAGGGGGTGGGCGGCTCTAAGGCGCCTTCTGGCCGCTCGTGTTACTTCGGCTTCGAGGATTCCTTGGACTTGGCCTTCGCGAGCGCCTTGTTCTTCTCGACCTGCTCGGCCTTGCGCTTCGTGCGCGCCGCCTTCTTCTCGTCCCGGGCCGCCTTCGCGGCATCAGCCCGCGCCTGCTCCTCGGGCGTGAGCGCGGCCACCGCCTCCTCGGCCGTCACCACGGGCACCTCGTCGGCTCCGTAGTCGCGCCGCAGTTTCGCGTCCTTGCCGGTCTTCTCCCGGATGTAGTAGAGCTTGGCGCGCCGCGCCTTGCCCCGGCTCACGACTTCCCACTTGGAGACGAAGGGGGAGTGCAGGGGGAAGGTACGCTCGACGCCGATCCCGAACGAGGTGCGCCGGACAGTCACCATCTCGCGGGTGCCGCCGCCGCGCTTGCTGATCACGGTGCCCTCGAAGAGCTGGAGGCGCTCCTTGGCGCCTTCGGGCACGCGAATCGTCAACCGCAGCGTGTCGCCGGGGTTGAACCGGGGAAGACGTCCCTTGAGCTGGGGCGTCTCCACGTGCCGCATGAGTTCACTGGCCGAAACGGAAAGTCGCATGGTCGTCCTCCTTGAATCGAATAAGCCGGATCAGGCCGAATCCCGCCCTAACGATGCTAGCACGGCGCGGTCCGTTTCATCGAGGGCCGCCCGCTCGAGCAGGTCCGGACGCTTGGCCCACGTGGCCCGCAGGGCCTCCTGGCGCCGCCAGGCCGCGACCGCCCCGTGGTCCCCGGAGACGAGAACGTCGGGCACCCGGAGGCCCCGGAACTCCTGTGGTCGCGTGTAATGCGGAAAGTCCAGGAGACCCTGCGCAAAGCTGTCCCGGGCCGCCGAGGTCTCGTTCCCCAGCACGCCGGGCAAGTGGCGCGCCACGGCCTCGAGCAGGACGAGCGCCGGAAGCTCGCCGCCCATGAGCACGTAATCGCCGATCGACACCTCGCGGTCCACCAGCTCGAGGCGAACTCTCTCGTCCACGCCCTCGTACCGGCCGCACAGGAGCAGGAGCCCGCGGCTGCCGGCCAATTCCGTGGCGAGCGCGTGCGTCAGGGGCTCGCCCTGCGGCGAGAGCAGGATCACGGCGTCGCCCGGCTGGCGGTGCGTCTCGACCGCCTCGAACAGGGGCTCGGGCTTGAGGACCATCCCGCCGCCGCCGCCGAACGGCACGTCGTCCACGGTCCGATGCCGGTCGTGCGCGTGGTCCCGGAGGTCCACGACCTTCGTCTCGAGCGTCTTCGCCTCGACCGCGCGGCCGACGAGGCCGGCACCCAGGAACGTCCGGACGAGGTCCGGGAAGATGGAAATGATCGTGATCCTCATGGCTTCCGTTTCGTCAGGCACGCCTCGAGCAGGCCCGGCGGCACGCGGACCGTGATGGCCCCCGTTCCCGCGGGCATCGCGACCACGAGGGCGCGAAGCGCCGGAAATAGGAGGTCGCCGTCCGGCCCCGAGATCTCCCAGCAGTCGTTCGCGCCCGTCCGGACCACGTCCGTCACGGTCCCGAGCGCGCGGCCGTCCTCGGCGACGACGGCACGCCCGACGAGGTCGCGTACGTACCACGCGCCCTCCGGCAGGGGCGGCGATGCGGCCGGCTCGACCGCGAGACGGGTCCCCGCGAGCGCCGCGGCCCCCTCGCGCGTCGCCGTTCCCTCGAGGGTAACGAGCCAGCGGCCCTCGACCTCGCGAGCCGAGGTCACCTGGGCCGCCACGGCGGCGCCGTCACGAACAAGCAGGACCCCGGCGAGGGTGCGGTGGCGGTTCGGAACGTCGGTCAACGGGCGGACCCAGACCGCTCCCGCGACGCCGTAGGCGCCGGTTATCTCGCCGATCTCCACCCTTTGGGGTTCTTCCACCGGAGCATCACCCCCCGGCGCGGCGGGCGTCCTGCTCCTCGTCGATGACTTCCAGCGTCGCGTCCTTCTGCGACCGGATGGCGGCCGCGTGAACGAGCGTGCGCATGGCTTTGATCGTCCGCCCCTGGCGGCCGATGACATGCCCGACGTCCCCGGGGGCGACCCGGAGTTCGAGCGAGATCGTACTGGCGTTGTCGGTTTCCCGGACATCCACGGCTTCCGGGCGGTCGACCAGCGCCCGGGCCAGCAGTTCCACGAGTTCCTTCATGGGAGTTACCCCTCCTTGAATTGTGGGATGACGTTCAAGCGGACCCGGCTATTCGGGGGTCGGACTAGCGGCCGGCCCGCTTCAGCAGACCGCGCACCGTCGGTGAAACCGACGCGCCGCGTGCCTGCCAGATCTTGACGCGCTCGAGCTTGACCTTGAGGCCCTCGCCCTTGCCGCGCGGCACCCAGGTGCCGAGCGTCTCCAGGCACGCACCGTTGTTCTTGCGGCGCGAGTCCAGTACCGCGACGCGGTACTGCGGCTGGCTCCTCTTCCCGACGCGCATGAGACGAATCGTGACCATCGTGACGTTTCCTTTCAGGACAGACGACTTTCGAACAGGACACTAGCATAGCAGAACGTCCCCCCCTGCTACAGCGAGCGGATATACGCGACCAGGGCGTCGAGATCGCGGGGCGCGAGCCGGGTCCGGAACAGGGGCATCCGGATCGCCTGCCGGTGGAGGAACCAGCGCGCCGCCGGGTTCGATTCGAGCCGGGGGATGCTCCCGTCCCGGATCCAGCCCCGGAGCTCCTCGTCGTTCCGCACGAGCTCCCGGAAATCCCCGCCGGTCCAGGGCGGAATCGCACCCGTGAAGCTCCCGGGATTCGGCCCGCCGGTGAGCCCACCGGCCCCGTGACAGCCGAAGCACCCGGACGAGGCGGCGACCGCCCGTCCCCGCTTGACGGTCGCCGTCGGATCATCCTTCGATCCGGGGCGGCTCCACCCGGCGACGGCCTCCACGTATGCCGCGAGGTCCGCGATCCCGCGGGGCGACACGAACCCGGCGAACGCGAGCATCTTCAGGAGGCCCGTGCGGGGAGTTTCGGCGTCCGCCGAAACTCCCCGGAGCGGGCGGGCCGCCCCAGCCCGACCGCTGGCGATCCATTCGCGGACCTCCGCGTCGTCCGACGCGTACATGGCGAGCGCGCCGCCGGTCCAGCCCGGGACCTCGCCTTCCTCCGCGCCGGGATTCGGCATCCCACCCGCTCCGCCGGCCCCGTGGCAGTTGAAGCAGCCGAGCCGCTGGGCGAGGAGCATGCCGCGCCGCTCCGGCGTGGCCGCCGGGCGCCGCACCGCGACGACGGCGACTGCAAGCAGGACGGCGGCCGCGAACACCCCCGCCGCAGCCATCCGAAGGCGCCCGGTCATGCGCTCAACTCCTCTTCTCGAGGTCCAACCGCATTTCACGATTATTAACTCGGGCGACCCCCGGTTATTGGCGTCCCCGGCAACGCGTCATTCCCCTGTCTGCTTCTTCTGCTGAACGAGATCCATGGCGCACTTAGGGCACTTGCCCGGCTTGTCACCGGTGTAGTGGCCCATCGGACACGCCCAGACCTGCACAGCCTCGGTTCCCCCCGAGTCCGTTATCGTCGTGGCGCTCGCCTGCCCGGCGTGCCGGTCATGGGATCCATGCGACATCCCGCAGCCCATCATGCCACAGCCGGCCATGGCCCCCGCCACCGAGACGACGCCCACCCAGCGCATCGCTGATTTCACCGATCCCTCACCCGTCTTCGACATCTCTTCTCCTCCTATATTGGAAGATAAGCGGCGGCGGCCTCTTGCGGCCGCCGCCCCCAATCGGGAAGGCCGGATCAGCCGACCCCGCCCGGGTTCAGCTCTTCTTCTTCTCGAGTGTCATCCCGCAGTGCGGACACTTGCCCGGCTTGTCGGACGTCGCGCAGCCCATCGGACACGCCCAGACTTCCTTCGCGGGCGTCGCGGGCGCCGTTGCGGCGGCGGGTGCCTGAGCCGGCGCAGGAGCTGCCGCGGCCGCCTTAACCCGTTTGATCGAGCTCATCTGGATCGCCTTGATCCCGTCGTGCTCGATGACCACACCCTTGAGCTCGGCGGGATAGCCAGCCAGTTTCGCCACCTTCCCCTTGATCGACTCGTGCCCCTGCCCGAGCAGGAGGTACACGGTCCCGTCCGCCGCCAGGAACCCGATGGGCAGGCCCTTGTTGATGCACATGGACGCGCATGCCGCGTGGTCGGGCCCCTTCCCGGTTTCGGGATGCACCGTGAAACAGTAGAGGTCGATGACCTCGCCCTGCAGCGTTACTTCCGTGCCCTTCGCATGCTCCTCATCGTTATGCCCCGCTTCCCCCGCGTACGCGACCGTGGCCGACACCAGGCCCGCCGCCAACCCCACGAGCACAAACCGCAGATTCTTCATGACGAACCTCCCCTTGCCACTCCGTGTTGTAACCACATCAAGCCACCCAGATTGCGGTCCCGAATACGAACACCACCATCACCCGCCCGCGCCTCGCGGTTGACCATCGTTCATCGTCATCGCTTGAGAACCCTCCTTCCACGAACCCATCCAAGGTCGTCCCATACTGCTGCTCGAAGGTGCAAGCCGCGTGCCCGGCGCGCGGGCCCCTAATTCCCGCAAAGGAGCGGGGGAGCCCGGCGGGAACTGCGGCATATACGGCAGGACTGTCTGAGATGACCCACGGCACACGGACCGCCAAGAGGCGCCGCACCCGGGGCAGCCTTGGAGCGCCAAGTGTAGCATTTGCCGCACCGGATTGTGCGATACCGCCCTCCATGGCCCCTCCAATGCCGGGGAACCCATGTAATCAGGTGCGTTTCGGGTTGGCACGAACCTTGCTCTCTAAGGTCACCATGACTCGAATCGTACTGTCCCTGCTCACCCTCGGCGCGGTCGCCGCTGCATCCGGCGACCCAGCTCCGGTCCGGCTGGACGCCTTGCTGGCGGAGGCGCGGGATGCGTCGCCCATGATCCGGGCAGCCCGGGCCGAGGCGGATGCCGCGGCGGCCCGGGTTGCGGGGGCGTCGAGCCCGGGCGAGGTCATGGTCGAGGGCGCGCGCACGGAGAGTCCCGCGATGCGGTCGACCATGCTGGGCGCGCGGCTCGACCTGCCGTTTCCCGGTTCCTCGATCCTCGCCGGGCGCGCCGCCAGCCTCGCCGCCCGGGCGGCGGCGGAGCGTGCCCGCGCCGTGGAGCTCGACGTGCTGGCCCGCATCCGGACGGCATACTACCGCCTCGCCCGCGCCGCCGGCACGCTCGCGGCCGCCGAACAGGCGCGCGACTTCTTCCGCCAGGCCGCCGCCGTCGCGAAGGCCCGGGCGGTCACGCCCGCGCGCGGACGGACGTCCGGCGCGCCGGCCGGTCCGTCCACGGGGATGGGCGGCATGGGGGCTTCGGCGCCGTCCGGCGACGCGACCGCCGACTACCTCCTGCTCGAGGCCGAGGCGGCAAGGATGAACCCCATGGTCGTCATGCAGGCGAACGAGCGCACGGTCGCCGAGGCCGAGCTCGCCGAACTGCTCGGCCGGCCCCGCGACCGGTCGCGGATCGGGACGGCCGTCCTGCCCGACCTGCCCGAGCCGTCCATCGATCCCGACCGGCTCGTGGACCGCGCGCTGGCCCGGTCACCCGAACTCCTCGCGGCGCGGTCCGACGCCGCCGCGGCCGGCGCGGAGGCCGGACAGATGGCGATCATGATGCTCCCCATGGTCTCCCCCTTCTACCAGGCGGAACGGTTCGAGATGGGCGGGACCGGCCGGACGATCGGGGTGGCGCTCTCTTACCCGATCTGGTTCTGGAAGCCCGCGGCGGCGTGGCGGGAGGCGGTGGCCATGCGGACCGCGAAGCGCGCCGACGCGGCCGCACGCGAGGCCGAGGTGACGCGGATGGTGCGGGAGGAGGTCTCCGAGACCCGGGCGCACTGGTCGGCGGCGGTCGAGTACCGGGACGCCGTCGTGCCCCTGCTCGACCAGGCCGTCCGGTCCGCCCGCGGATCCTACGAGGCCGGGCGGACGGACGTGCTCCGCCTGCTGGCGGGGATGCAGCAATGGCTGTCGGCCACTACGGACTACTACGACGAGGCGTACCAGTACGGCGAGCACCGGGCCGCCCTGGAGCGGACGGTCGGAGAGCCGATCGAGGAGGTGAGGTCACGATGAGGACGACGCGGCTCGTGACGGTGGCGTGGATAGCCTGGGCGGTCGTGGCGGTGCTCCCGGGGTCGGCCCCGGGCGCCCCCGCGGCCTCGCTTTCCTCCTCTTTTAAGGAAGTCGACCC